>JAEIGA010006688.1_pt1 | contig 17559 bp, 17 predicted proteins | sample 9270691 | NCBI WGS metagenome assembly JAEIGA01 (sample SAMN17057246, study PRJNA624740) | gut metagenome | biome: biome; isolation source: fecal sample | host: Bos grunniens | place: China: Xizang | collected 2019 | reverse complement strand
TCTCATGACATGCAGAAGGGAAACGAGGCTCCAGGTGTTGTGACAGGTCTTGCATGGACTTCAATGGGTGGCGAGATTCTCTTTATCGAGAGCTCTGTTAGCAAGGGTAAGGGCATTCTTACAATGACCGGTAATCTAGGTGATGTAATGAAGGAATCTGCGACTATCGCATATCAATATATCAAGGCGCATCCTGAACTCACGGGCATGACATATGAAGAGTTTGCCGAGAAGGATATTCATGTTCATGTTCCGGAAGGAGCGGTTCCTAAGGATGGCCCTTCGGCGGGTATCACTATGGTGAGTTCTATGGTGTCGGCATTCCGCGGCGAGAAGGTGAAGAGCGGTATTGCCATGACTGGTGAGATGACTCTTCGTGGCCGTGTACTTCCTGTAGGTGGTATCAAGGAGAAGATTCTTGCTGCCAAGAGATCGGGAATCAATACGATTGTAATATCTGTAGAGAATCGTAAGGATGTTGAGGATATCAAGCCTATATATGTTGAAGGTCTTGAGTTCAAATATGTAAAGAATATTGACGAAGTAATAAAGTATATATTCTAATGGAGGTACGCATAGAACAGAGTTGGAAGGAGGCGCTGGCGGAGGAATTCGGGAAACCTTATTTCGAGTCGCTGGTAGGGACTCTTCGTCGCGAGAAGGCTCAGGGTTGTACCATCTATCCTCCGGGAAGCCAGATTTTCCGAGCCTTTGAACTCACACCGCTGGACAAGGTGAAGGTGGTGATTCTTGGTCAGGATCCATACCATGGCCCCGGTCAGGCTCATGGACTTTCGTTCTCTGTGCCGGCAGGAGTTCCTGCTCCTCCATCACTAAAGAATATATTCAAGGAGATCGAGTCTGACCTTGGTGTCAGAATGAGTGGATATCCGAACCTTGAGAAATGGGCTGAGCAGGGTGTTCTTCTTCTGAATGCAGTTCTGACTGTCCGTGGTGGTGAGGCAGCTTCTCATAGTAAGATCGGATGGGAGCAGTTCACGGATGCGGTGATACGATGCATCTCTGACCGTTGCGAGGGTGTCGTGTTCATGTTGTGGGGCAATTTTGCCCGCACAAAGAGGGACCTGATAGACCATTCTCGTCACCATGTTCTTGAGGCTGCGCATCCGTCACCGCTTGCTCGTGGTGCCTTCTTTGGAAGCCGCCATTTTTCGCAGGCCAATGCGTTGCTTGCAGCAAGAGGATTGACTCAGATTGACTGGAAATTATAGTAAACTTAGTTGCTAAGGCTCGTCCTGTTGCAATACATTTGATAAAATGAAAATGAAGCGAAAAGCATTATTTCCAGGGTCCTTTGACCCGTTCACTGCAGGTCACTTGAATATTCTCAAGCGTGCCCTCACTATGTTTGATGAAGTTGTCGTTGCTGTCGGTGTCAATATCGACAAGCGTGGCTTCTTCGCTAACGAGAAGAGGATTGAGATCATACGTCAGGCGACTGCAGGGCTTGAGGGAGTCAGCATTATTCAGTACGATACTCTCACAATTGACAAGTGTCGTGAGCTTGGTATCCGTCACATTGTCAGGGGTGTGCGCAATATGATCGACTTCGAGACTGAACGATCGATTGCTGATGCGAACCGCAAACTCGCTCCGGAGATCGAGACAATCATTATCCCGACAGCTCAAGAATATGCGCATATCTCATCTACGGCTGTGCGGGATCTTCTTAAGCATGGTGGTGATACTTCGCTTTTTGTACCTGAAGGTGTAACGCTATAATGTATTTGATACCGTTAGTACAAGATTAGATGGGTTTTGTGTACTACCGGTATAGAGAATGAATATTTTATGCTGAAAAGGACGGTTATATTTCTGATTTTGTTGCTATGCACCTGTGTATGCAGAGCGGAGGATCATGCCCAGAAGGATACGGCAGTGATGAATGCATTAACTGCCAAACTGTATGAGTATTTCGAGGCAATGAAGTATGAGCCTGTTCAGGTGCAGATGGGAGAGTGTGACTTTTTGATTGAAAGCATTTCAGATTCGCTGTTGAGAAGTCATGTCGCCAGGACTATATATGACCATTATTCGTCCAGCCCTGTCATGGGAGTCGAGGCAGTGGCAATACATGTATATGATAAGTGGTATAAGCCAGGTTATGTGAAGATGGATTCGGGGGAGGAACTCCTGGGGGCGAAGATTTTTGCTGAATTCAATCGTATGTCACAGATCGGATGCCCGGCTCCAGAATTGCAGATGGAGGCATCGGATGGATCATTTATAGAATTATTCACTCCATCAGACAGGCAGAGCCGTTTCCGAGTACTTTATTTCTACGATACAGATTGTTCTAATTGTAAGATTCAGTCAATTCTTTTAAGCAATGTACTTGCTACCGAGTCATTCCCAATTGAATTTTATGCGATATATATTGGAGATGACCGCGAGTCTTGGGCGAAATATATTTCTGAAAGATTTGATCTTCCAGACACATCTGCTAAGATTGTCAATCTTTGGGATCCGGAAATGGATTCTGATTTCCAGCATAAATATGGAATTCTACAGACTCCACGAATGTTCTTGGTGGCTCCAGATGGTGTGATTGCTGGCCGTGGGCTTGATGCCTATGCCCTTTCACAGATGCTGCATCAGATATTTGATCCTGTAGATCTGGAATATGGCAGTCAGGAATCATCTGATCTTTTTGATGGAATATTTACAGGTCTGGAGCCGACCATGTCAGATGTTCGTATGTTGGCAGACCAGATTGCATCATCAACATTGCCACATGGCGACACGCTGATGTTCCGTCAGATGACAGGAGATCTTTTATACTATCTTTCTACCCGCTCCGGTGAGGGAATCAAGGAAGGATTAGACTATCTGATCGATACATACATATCTGGCAATAAGGTATGGAACTCGCCAGATGATTCTCTTAAAATTGTGGGCTGTGCTGGTATTATGGATGATCTTTTGTCTAAGTCGAAGCCGGGAACTAGGATTGCAGATATAAAGATTCCTGGTCTGAAGGTGACTTGGAAAGGGGAGAAGGTTTATAAGAAAAGTCTTAAGAAGTTGGCAGCTGCAAGAAATGTAATAATCTTCTATACTGAAGGTTGCAACATATGTGAGGCAGAAAAGCGTGCTGCACGAGATCTGGTTGATTCAGACAAGAATGTCAGAGTGCTGATGATCAATGTGGATGAAATCATGCGCTCAAATCCTGCCCTTGCATCTGAACTATTCGATAAGTTCGATTTGTCGTCTCTTCCATATATTATTGAAACGAATTCTAAAGGATTGATACAGAGACGTTACGCTACTTTGCTTTCAAAATAGTAAAAACATTTTTTCTGAAAATATCAATTTGGCACAGAGGTTGATTTGGGCTGGACAAAACAATGTCCAACTTAATAACTATTGACATGGGAACTTTTATAGAGGAGTATCTTCAAGATCCATCAATGGCTATCTCCTCAGCCCTCGACCAACTTGCTGAAACGAACAGATTTGAACAGGTAGATGACGATTCGATATATAATGAATTAGCCACGGGCGAGTTCAAACTCTACGAAGAGATTATTCTAAGCGAACTTTCTGAAGAATCCCCAAGTCAGAAACATCATTATAGAGCGGCAGTCTAAAAGACTCCGCTTTTTTTATGTATATCCCGAGACAGTTTCTTATATTTGTACCACTATGAATGGTACAATTATTATAATTGCAGCGTTAGTGCTGATTGTTGCGGTCGCAGGAGTTTTTGTGGTCGCACTTAATAGTGTAAAGAAAGATAAAGAATCTGCTGTTGCGCTTGTCCGTGAGAGCTATGAGAGGACTATGGCCGAGATGAAGTCTGGTCATGAGAAGGCTGTGACTGACCTTAAGTCTAGTCATGAAGCAGCTATCGCAGAGTTAAAGAAGTCGCATGAGGAGGCAATGGGACAACAGTTGGAGACGCTCAAGGCGCAGATGATGGCTGAGAGTGAGAAGGTGCTGAAGGCCCGTGAGGAGGAGTTGGATAAACGTGCGAAAGCCACGTTTGAGAATATTGCTGGAGGTCTTGATAAGAATATAAAGGATATGAAAGAGGCCTTTGAGCAGAATAAGAAGGCTCATAGCGAGACATCTCAGACGCTTAAGGCCAATATTGAGAATGCTGTGAAGAACCTTCGTGAGCAGACTCTTTCAATCGGTGATAAGGCTGACAATCTTGCTGAGGCGCTCAAAGGTCGTAACAAGGCACAGGGTAACTGGGGTGAGGTGATTCTTGATAATCTGTTCACTGCAGAAGGGCTTCGTGAAGGACGTGACTATGATAAGGAGGAGACTCTCCGAGATGAGCACGGACAGGTTGTTCTGAATGAGGACACAGCAAAGAGAATGCGCCCGGACTTCATTCTTCACTATCCGAACGGTAACGACATTATCATCGATTCAAAGGTTGTGCTCACAGCAATGTATGACTACTATGCTGCAGAGGATGAAGCAGCGAAGGCGGATGCCCAGACTCGTAATCTTGCTGCTATCAAAGAACAGGTCAAGAAGTTGGCAAAGAAGGACTACAGCAGTTACCTTCAGCCAGGCCATAAGATGCTTGATTATGTGATCATGTTTGTTCCCGTATATTCTGCTCTCAGACTGGCATATGAATCAGACCGCAACCTATGGCATGATGCCTATGCTCAGGGAGTTCTCATTACAACCGAGGAAACCCTCATGCCTTTCCTCAGAATGATCAACATCGCTTGGACAAGTCATGAACAGGTGGCAAACCAACAACAGATTATAGATGCGGCAGAAACAGTATTAAACAGAGTGTCCGATTTCTGTGTCGCACACGCGAAGATGGGCAAGAAACTTAACGAAGCTCTCGAGCAGTACGACGCATGCGACAAAAAGATCAGAGAACGTGGACAGAGCATTGTCGTGGCAGCCAACAAACTCATCAGTTATGGCGTTCCTCAGAATAAAAAGAAACCTCTCCCACCTGTGATTGGAATGGAAGAGGTAGATGCTATTGAAAATGTGGATTGATTTCTAAAATTCAGCAGCCTTGTCCATCTTGATCTTGATGGCATCGTTGCAGAGGTTACCGAGGCTTCCGAGGGAAGTGTGGTTCAGATCGGCCGGCGTAAGCTGGCCGTTCGTTTTGCCTTCGGCTCCCTGGTAGCGGAAGCGGCCTTCGTTCACTTCGATTCCGACAGTCTTATAGGCGTCACGGAACGGCATACAGTTGAGAGTGCGGCGGTTGACTTCCTCCACTGTGAATAGGTAATCATAGATTGGGGCATCAAGAATATTTTCCTTCACTGTGATATGCTGGAGCATATAGTCTGCCATCTGGAGGCAGTTGTGCATGAGCTCAAGGCTTGGGAAGAGTACGTCCTTCAGGAGCTGGAATTCGCGGTGATAACCATGTGGCATATTGCTGCACATCATGCTGATTGTGCTCTCAGTTGCCATAATCATATTGCATTTTCCACGCATGATTTCCCATACATCTGGATTCTTCTTGTGAGGCATGATGCTCGAACCTGTTGTGAGCTCATCAGGGAACTTGATGAAACCATAGTTAGGACTCATATACATACAACAATCTGCTGCGAACTTATTCAAAGTGAGTGCTATAGCTCCCATTGCTGATGCAACGGCGCGTTCTGACTTGCCGCGGCTGAGCTGGGCTGCAACCACATTGTAGTCAAGACTTGCAAAGCCAAGCAGGTCAGTGGTCATCTGTCTGTTAAGAGGGAATGAACTTCCGTATCCGGCAGCAGATCCAAGCGGGTTCTGGTCGGTCACGTTATATGCTCCACGAAGCATATACATGTCATCTGCAAGTGCTTCTGCATAAGCACCGAACCAGAGTCCGAATGATGAAGGCATTGCCACCTGGCCATGGGTATAACCAGGAAGAAGGATATCCTTGTGCTTTTCGCTCAAACTCTGGAGAGTCTCAAACAAGGTGAGTACCTCTTTGCGGAGCTTCAGAACCTCATCTTTAAGGAAAAGTTTCACATCGACGAGCACCTGGTCGTTACGCGAGCGACCTGAGTGGATCTTCTTTCCGATATCTCCGAGACGACGTGTCAGAAGCAGCTCCACCTGTGAATGAATATCCTCCACGTCATCTTCGAGTGTGAATTCGCCAGCTTCAATCTCCTTGAGAATCTGCTCAAGTGCTGAAGTCAAGGTCACCAGTTCCTCTGAAGTGAGCAAGCCGATTGACTCAAGCATCTTGATATGTGCCATCGAGCCGATGACGTCATATTTAGCCAGTCTCATGTCAAGAATTCTGTCATTTCCCACTGTGAACGCATCCACAACCTCAGTTGCTGCTGTTCCTTTATTCCATAATGTACTCATAGTATCTATAGTCTCTCAATGAATTCAATATATCTCTTTATGCCTTCGCTGATTTCTTCAACTGTGACATATTCATCCTTTTTATGTGATCTTGCAGAATCTCCCGGACCCATCTTGATGGCGTCACAGCCGATCCGCATCCAGTCAGAAGTGGTAGGTGAAGAGAATGTCTCTATACCAAGCTCCTCAGCAACTTTCTGAAGAGGGGAGTCTTCAAATGTTGCACTTGACTGATTAAGAAGATTTCTTGGATCAAGCTTGCTTTTGCATATCGCCTGCAGCTCATCCAGAATTTCCTGATTTGTGTATTGCTCGGTCGGACGGACATCAATCACAAAACTGCATCTGTCTGGAATCACATTGTGAGCAGTTCCTGCATTGATCTGAGTTACGTTGAGGTGCACTTTGCCCATCCTTGGTGAAACTTTCTCGAATTTATGACTGCGCAGTGCCTGAATGTCCTCCAATGCGATATATAGGGCATTGACTCCTTCATTTCGAGCAGCGTGTCCGCTGACGCCCTCTGCAACAGCATCAATCACCAACAGTCCTCTCTCAGCAATGGCTGCCTTCATTCCTGTCGGCTCTCCAACAATTGCAAAGTCCACAGGTGTGCAACCATCCTTCATATCTTTTCTCGCACAAACTCTGTTTCCCCACAAACCGGTCATGCCACCCTTGCCAGAGCGTTCCTCCTCGCAGGTGAGTACTAAAACCAGATTAACATCAGAAGCATGGGTAGCATGGTCTTGAGAGCCGGACCTATTCCTACTGATAGCATATCGATATGCTGCAATCATGCTGACCACTGAAGCCCCATCATCATTGCTGCCAAGTCCCTGAACAAGCCCCTCAGTGCATGTCTCAGGACCAAAAGGATTGAAACTGTAGTCCTCGCACGGCTCCACAGTATCAATATGAGCACACAACATAAGAGTCGGAGCTGCTGGATCAAATATATGCTCAGCAATGATATTATTGCCGATCCTCTCATGGGCAATCCCACGCTCATCCATCCATCTGCAGATATGACTGCAGACCGCATCCTCATTGAAGGATGTGGACGGAATTTTAATTATCTCCCTCAGCAGCTGTACTGCCTCATATGTCAATTTCTCTATCATATTCTTAAGAATCCGGAAATTCCCGATGAGATTTATTTAAGCGTAGTGCCAGTGCTGACAAGCAGGTTGCTTGCGTGCTTGATGACAACGCGAGCAACACCGGCATCAATGGCCTTGAATGAATTGCTAAGTTTCGGAATCATGCCGTCAGCAACTCTTCCCTCGGCTTTAAGTTCCTCAAATTTAGCCTTGTCAATTTCTGCAATCACACTATCCTCATCTTCCTTGTCGAAAAGAACACCATTCTTCTCAAAGCAATATATCAACTCCGTCTCATGGGTGAGCCTGCCATCATCACAGCAATGAGTGCATTCCTCGCATCTGCAGCAGACATCACGGCGCGAACGATATTTATATCCCGACATCGCAATCGCAACAGAAGAAGCGATGGTATCTGCATTAGTATTCAATAGGTTGCCCTCTCCATCATGGTTGATGGCGCAAAGCACAGGAACGATGCCGTTCTCGAGAAGGTAATATATGAATGATGCGTTTACGCTGTCAGCCTTCACATCACCGACGTAACCATAGTCGACATCCTCACCTAGACTCTCTACAAATACTGGCGGTCTCTTCTGAGCCTTGATCACATTGCAGTCAGCTCCACAAAGACCGATTGCATTGCAACCTGCACCCTGAAGCAAAGCGGTGATGTTCTTGTTGCACCATCCGGCATATACCATCGTAACCACTTTCAAGGTGTCTTCGTCTGTCACGCGACGTCCCTCGATCATCACGGGTGTTATACCCATGGCTTTCTGCATCTGGCTGGCCATCACTCCGCCGCCGTGCACAAGCACTTTCATGCCAGGCATCGCCGCAAAATCCTTGACAAATTCCCTCAAGAGTTCGGGATTGTCCACTACATTGCCACCTATCTTTACTACTTTGATCATTTTTGCCGTAAAGTGTAATTCGTTGAAATACAATATTTTATATAATGTGCGTGCTCCCCAAATGCAGCACGCATATCGTGGAAGTCTTTGGAATTCAGCGTGTTACAGTTCACGCAAGATTTCCTTCAAAACAGTCTGCGCAGAAACCACACGGTTAGCAGCTTCTGGAATGACAAGCGACTGAAGACTCTCAATTACTTCGTCAGTCACAATCATATTGCGACGTACAGGGAGACAGTGCATAAAGAACGCGTTGTTGGTAAGCGCCATCTTTTCTGCATCCACAGTCCAGTCGCGGTCTGTGCAGAGCACCTTGCCGTAATTTTCTCCCTCATAGGCTGACCAGTTTTTAGCGTAGATGAAATCAGCACCTTCGAAAGCCTTACGCTGATCATATTCCACCACAGCACGACCTACAAATGCAGGGTCAAGCTCATATCCTCGTGGATGAGTGATGACGAATTCATAGTCAGTCATATTCATACCCTCTGCGAATGAATTGGCAACAGCCTGCGGAAGTGCCTTAGGGTGTGGCGCCCAAGTAAGAACAACCTTCGGTTTGGCCACTTTCTTGTGCTCCTCGATTGTGATAAGGTCAGCAAAAGTCTGAAGTGGATGCCTTGTAGCTGCCTCCATGCTGAAAACAGGCTTGCCGGAGTACTTGATGAACTGCTCGATGATCACCTCATTGTAGTCATCCTCCTTGCTCTGGAAATTGGCAAAAGCACGCACACCGATCACATCGCAATAGCTTCCCATGACAGGAATAGCCTCAAGAAGGTGTTCAGGTTTGTCGCCGTCCATGATGACACCGCGTTCTGTCTCAAGTTTCCAAGCGCCTTGGTTGATGTCAAGAACGATGACGTTCATACCAAGATTCAGCGCTGCTTTCTGAGTGCTCAGACGAGTACGCAAGCTTGAGTTGAAGAATATCATCAACAAAGTCTTGTTCTTACCGAGCTCTTGATCTGCAAACGGATTCTCCTTTACATATTTTGCAGCTTCGAGTGCCTTTGAAAGGTCTTTCAGCTGAGTTATCGATGTGAAATGTCTCATAGAGTGTACGAATTATTGCCAGTTGAAATAAATTATCAAATTTAAATTGCTTATAGTGTGAGTTCCCTCCAAGCACAGATAAATGATTCGGCAGTCTCCTGGGAAACGGTCAAGGAAGGAAGAAGTCGAATCACTTGTGCACCCGCGGCTCCAGTGAAGAAATGTCTCTCAAAAAGAAGGCGGTTGCGAAGTCCCACATATTCATCCTTGAGTTCAAGGCCGATCATAAGACCCTTTCCGCGATATTCCTTCAGAGCTTTGTCGCTGCGAAGTTCCTTCTCGAAATACTCTCCCATACGGGCGGCATTTTCCACAAGGTGTTCATTCTCAATGATATCAATCACAGCAAGAGCTGCTGTACAAGCAAGGTGGTTGCCTCCGAATGTTGTGCCAAGCATGCCATAAGAAGGTCTGATATGAGGTGCAATAAGAACGCCTCCGATAGGGAATCCGTTACCCATTCCCTTTGCTGTGGTGATGATATCTGCCCGCACGCCATAATGCTGGTGAGCGAAGAAACGTCCTGTACGGCCATATCCGGACTGGATCTCATCAAGAATCAATATACAACCATATTTGTCGCAAAGCTGACGAAGACCATGCAAAAATTCAGCAGTAGGCTCATATATACCTGCAACACCCTGGATTCCCTCGATGATTACTGCTGCAAAATCACCTTTTGCAAGTTCGGCTGCAACAGCTTCAAGATCGTTGAGCGGTGCGAAAACAATATTTTCAGTAGAATTGAACGGAGCCTGGATCTTAGGGTTGTCAGTAGCTGCTACAGCACCTGATGTGCGGCCGTGGAAAGCCTTCTTGAAGGCAAGGACCTTAGCCTTTCCTGTGTGGAATGAGGCAAGCTTCAATGCGTTCTCATTTGCCTCAGCGCCGCTGTTGCAAAGGAAGAGTGCATAATCATCATAGCCGCTGACACGTCCGATGCGAGTAGCCAGATCCTTCTGAAGTGAGTTCTGGACAGCATTTGAATAAAAACCGAGCTGACCAAGCTGCTCAGAAAGCATCTTCACATAATGAGGATGGCAATGTCCAACAGAAATCACGGCGTGACCACCATAAAGGTCAGTATATACCTCACCATTCTTATCCCAAAGGGTAGTGTCCAAGCCTTTCACCGGCTCAATATCCCACAAAGGGTATACATCAAATAAATTCATTCTATTGCGTTTTAAGGTCTTTTTAAAACCAGATTTTGAGTTTATAAGATTGTGGGTCATCGGAGACAAGGGTCACAATCGTTAAAATGCGGATGGTTTTAAGCGAAGACCGGTGTCTTCCGGTAATCCAAACATAAGGTTCATATTCTGCACAGCCTGTCCGGCCGCACCCTTGACAAGATTATCGATGCATGAAGCTATATGCACATATCCGTCGTGCAGTTCAACATGTACGAGGCCCTTGTTCGTGTTCACGACCTCCTTCATGGAAATGCCCTCAGCACTGTGAAACACGAAAGGTGACTCTGCGTAGTAATCTTCATAGATCTTTCGATAGTCTTCCTGAGTCATTCCCTCTGCTGCACGAGTATACACGCTTGCGAAAATACCACGTGTGAAGTCACCACGGAGCGGAACGAAATTCACAACTGGAGCATCAGCGCCGACTCTGCAGAGATTCTGCTTGATTTCAGCAAGATGCTGATGAGTGAACAATTTATATATAGAAATATTATCTGAACGATAGCTGAAATGAGTTGTTTCTCCTGGCTTCTTGCCAGCTCCTGTGGAACCAGTGATGGCAGTGACATGAATCTCGTCGCAGATCAATCCTGCAGCTGCAATTGGAAGGGTAGCCAGCTGGATAGCAGTAGCGAAACATCCAGGATTAGCAACGTCGTGCGCAGCGCGAACCTGTTCACGTGCACTCTCGCAAAGACCGTAGACGAAGTGGCGTCCTGCGTAATCACCATCCAATCTGAAATCATTTCCAAGATCGATGATACGACACTCAGGCTTGATGTTGTGAGTGTCCACGAACTGTCTCGAAATGCCGTGACCAAGGCAGAGGAAAATTACATCCGGATCATTCAATTCATAACCGAAGCAGAGGTCTGTCTCGCCGATGAGATCGCGGTGCACAGAATCCACGCGTACGCCCTCAGAAGAAGTTGTGGTAGCAGCCACAATCTCCACGTCAGGGTGGTTCAGCAGAATCCTGAACATCTCGCCACCGGTGTAACCGGTACCACCTGCAATCGCTACTCTAATTTTATTCATATTATTCCTCAGAGTTTACAGAGTAATAGATTTTAAGTGGATTGGCAATAACTTTAGTAAAGCCGATCACATCACGGCCGGTATAAGAGTTGTTGACCTCGCCATACGCACCGAATTTAGAGCTCATCAGATCGTGTTCAGATGTGCAGCCAAGGACAGAGAAATGATAAGGCATAAGTCTTACCTCAACCTCACCTGTAACGTTTTTCTCAATGCTGTCCATCATAGCCTCCATGTCTCTGCAGACTGGATCAAGATACATAGCCTCATGCATCTGCTGACCATACCAGCCAGAGATCTGTTCTTTCCAATAGAGCTGACCCTTGGTCAAAGTATGCTTTTCAAGAAGATGGTGTGCCTTGACGATGACAAGTGGAGCTGCCGCTTCGAAGCCCACGCGGCCCTTGATGCCGATGATGGTGTCACCGATATGGATGTCGCGGCCAATTCCGAATGGGGCCGCAGCGTCACGAACAGCCTTGATTACGTCAACCGGAGCCATTTTTACACCATTGAATGATACTGGCTCACCCTTGCAGAAACCGATCTTGATATGCTCAGGTTCAGTCTTGGTCACCTTAGTAGGATATGCCTCATCTGGAAGATACCCGTCTGAAGAAAGTGTTTCCACACCACCGATGCTTGTTCCCCAAAGACCCTGGTTGATGGAATATTTAGACTTCTCCCATGAGAAATCGAAACCGTGTTTCTGGAGGTAGTCAATCTCGTACTGTCTTGTGAAGCCGAACTCACGGACAGGGGCAATGATTTCAACTTCAGGTGCAAGAATCTCAAAAACGATATCGAAGCGAACCTGGTCGTTACCTGCACCAGTACTGCCATGAGCAACTGCCTCGGCACCGATCTCCTTAACATGCTTAAGCACTTCAAGTGCCTGGAAAACACGCTCAGAACTTACTGAAAGCGGGTATGTGGCATTCTTGAGAATGTTACCGAAAATAAGGTATTTGATGCCTTTCTCGTAATACGTATCAACAGCGTTAACAGTCTTGTGTGATGCTGCGCCAAGGGTGAGTGCACGCTCCTCAATAGCTTTCTCTTCAGCAGGCGAGAAGCCGCCGGTATTAACCATAACCGTGTGGACCTCAAGTTCTCTCTCATTCTTAAGATATGGGACACAGAATGATGTGTCAAGTCCGCCACTAAAGGCAAGAACAACTTTCTTACTCATATATTTACGTTTTTGATTTTGCTGTTTTGATAATTATTCCTCGATAGCGCTTGTGCGTTTCAGTGCGGGATCGCCAACTGTAATATGTTCGCTTGGGTCGTATAACAAGCCAGTGCACAAACACATTCTGAATTGATTGGATTCGAGGATTCCATAGTTTCTGCAACCCTGGCAGCCTTTCCAGAATTCCGGATCATCTGTGAGGAATGAAAACGGTACAGGTCTGAAGCCAAGCTCGTAGTTCATCTTCATGACAGCAGCTCCAGTGGTGATGCTGAAAATCTTAGCTTGAGGAAACAGCTCTCTGGATAATTGAAATATTCTCCTCTTAATTTTCATGGCTATTCCAAGACCTCTGAAGTCGTGGGCCACGATAAGACCTGAATTGGCAACGAACTGCTGGTGTCCCCAGGTCTCTATATATGAAAATCCAGCGAACCTGCCATCTTCAGCCACAGCAATCACAGCCTTGCCTGCAGTCATTTTTTCTATTATATATTCTGGCGTTCTTCTCGCAATACCAGTGCCCCTTTCGCGGGCAGAAATAAAAACTTCTTCACAGATTTCATCTGCGTATATGGCATGACTCGCGTCAGCCACCATTACATCTATATGCATGGATATAAAATCGAATTTGTTAAGTTGTTACTCTGAAAATAGAGTTCGGTAGAAGCCCGAAGGGCAAGACAAACCGAGATTGTCAATTGCGCTTGGGAGGGAATTGCTTCGAGAGCCCCTCCTAAAGTCGGACGAATATGTGCTTTGAATAATGCATAACCATGCAAATATAATGAATTTGAATAAAAATACCTATATTTGGCGAGATTTATCAAAGTATTCTTTTTTATATCAGGGGATTAAGTCGTGGCAAGAAAAAGAAAGTCAATAATACCCGTATCAGTTGATCCGGAATATCTAAAAAAACAAAAGGCGGCGCTTGCGCGTCGCCATAGACAGGTTATCTATCTGAATGATAGTGAGATGGCTGCAGTCAGGGCATATTGTGAGCGTTTTCACATCGATACCAAAGCTCCTTTGTTCAGACAGGCCATTATGGAAAAAATCCTGTCGGAACTCAATAATAATCAGCCTACTCTCTTCTAATCCGATTATTTCTTATTAGCTGCCATAGCTGCATTGTAGCAGTGACGGCACAGTGGCTCATAAGAGTCCTTTTCGCCAAGAACCACAAGCTGTTCGCTTGCTGTGAGACGGTGAGAATGATTTGCTGGACTACCACATCTCACGCATATTGCGTGTACTTTCTGAATATCTTCAGCTACTGCCATAAGCGCAGGCATGGGACCGAACGGTTTTCCAAGGAAGTCAGTATCAAGACCAGCAATAATCACGCGTACACCGCGGTTTGCCAGAGTCTGTGCTACCTCTACCAAAGTGTCATCGAAGAACTGAGCCTCATCAATACCTACAACCTCAACATCATTGGAAAGTTCAAGCATTTTTGCAGGAGAGTCAATCGGAGTCGAAGGAATGCTGTGGGCATCGTGGGAAACAACCTGATCCTCAGAATATCTCACATCAATACACGGTTTATATATTTCCACCTTCTGCTTCGCGAACTGAGCTCTCTTCATTCTTCTTATGAGTTCCTCAGTCTTGCCTGAGAACATTGATCCGCAGATTACCTCAATCGAGCCTGCTTTTTTTGGACTTTCTAAAAACATTTCGTTAATTTTGTAGATTATAAGTATTAGGTTTGGACTCTCGTTCTATACGGGGTCACAAATATAGTCAATTATTGCATATGGAAAATAAGCATCAACAAATTTTGTCGGAAATAAATGTTTTGATGGCTACGATCAAAACACAGGTAGAAGAACTCGAAAAAAAGATTGCTGAGTTTCAGCAATCTGTTGATAATCAAGATGTTACTAGTGGGCTTCTGGTTGATGAACCAGTTAGTGAATCGGTTGTGGAATCTGTTGAGACTGAGTCTGTTGACGAGATTTTGGATGATGTGATGGATATTGAACTGGAGCCTTCTGATGATCTTCCTTTCTACGATGACCTTCCGGTTTCCGAAGTGGAAATGGTCCCAGAAGTTGAACCGGAAATTGAACCGGAAGTTGAACCGGAAGTTGATGATCTACCAGAGGTGGAGGTTGCTCCAGAGTCTGAACCTGTACCGGTAATTGATGCAATGATTGCAAAGCAGCCGTGGCGTACAGATATGCCGGGCTCTCCTGTGAAAGATATCAGAAGTGCAATCTCGCTTAACGATAGAATTCTCTTTATAAATTATCTTTTCGCTGAGGATCCGATGGCCTTCCAGGAAATGCTGACCCAGCTTAATGCTATGGCTTCATTTGATGAGGCTGCCTCCCATGCAATTGCAGCTCATCCTGAATGGAACCTCGAATCAGACACCGTTTACAGATTTATGATGGCTCTTCGCCGTCGTCATTAATAATATAGGAATGGCAGGAATATTATATATAGTACCGACCCCGGTAGGTAATCTTGAAGATATGACTTTCAGGGCAATCCGTGTTCTGAAAGAAGCTGATTTGATTTTGGCTGAGGACACCAGAACAAGTTCTGTTCTACTCAAACATTTTGAAATCAAAGGCCGTCTGGAGTCTCATCATAAATTCAATGAGCATAAGACTGCCTCGATGACCAAGGAACGTATCCTTGCCGGTTTGAATGTGGCATTGATCAGCGATGCAGGAACTCCGGGTATCTCAGATCCAGGTTTTCTATTGGTCAGAACCTGTGCACAGGAGGGTATTGAAGTTCAGACTCTTCCTGGAGCTACAGCTTTTGTTCCATCACTTGTATCTTCCGGCTATCCATGTGACCGTTTCTGTTTTGAAGGTTTCCTACCTCAGAAGAAGGGACGTCAGACGAGACTCACCGAACTGGCTGAGGAGCAGAGAACTCTGATCTTTTACGAATCTCCATATCGTCTTGTCAAGACCTTGGAACAATTTGCTGAATTCTTCGGTGGTGAAAGGGAGTGCTCAGTTGCGCGAGAAATCTCAAAAAAGTTCGAGGAACACAAACGTGGAACTCTTACAGAAGTTGCAGCATGGTATCGTGAACATGAACCGAAAGGAGAGATTGTAATCATCGTTGCTGGTGCTCCAGAAAAGAAAAAAGAGAAGAAATCATACCGCAAGGATGATGAAAATGACTAAAAAAAAGAAATCTTTATAAGAAAAAGAAAAATCTGCATCCCGGACAGGTGCAGATTTTCTTTTTTACAGATACCCTTCATACATTCGCGGTATGGAGAAGAATTCAAAGTTGTCCGAGTCCTTTGTGGTCGGTGTGATAGCCCTGGTATTCCTGATTGTCGGCTATCAGACCGCCTTGTTCGTATACCGTGCTTCAGTCATGAAGATCGTCAGCAACCGTGATGATCCGGATACGGTTTATATATATCATGATTCTGCTGTCATATCAGAGTCTCAGGTTGATGATGCTAGAATGCGTAATGATGTGGATAAAATGAAGGAAAAGTCATTACGAGATGCGGGGAACCGTAGTAATCATCATATCAATACCCTCAAAGTTGAAAGAAAACCTTCTACTCATTCTCCAGTTGCAGAATCCGTAAGACAATCCGTTCCGCGCGCTCAGGTGGAATCCTTTCGCTTCAACCCAAATACAGCTTCAGCCGAAGACTTTCTGCGTCTTGGATTTTCGCAGAAGCAGGCCCAGTCCATCATCAACTATCGTGAAAAAGGTGGAACTTACCGCCGAAAGGAAGACTTTGCGAAATCCTTCGTGGTCTCAGACAGTATATATCGACGACTGGAACAATATATAGAGATTCCGTTGCTTGATCTGAACTTGGCGGATTCTGCAGCCTTTGATGCTCTTCCAGGGATAGGAGGTTGGTTTGCACACAAAATGGTTGAGCATAGAAAAGCCTTGGGAGGCTACTCCTATAAAGAACAATTATTGGATATATATAACTTCACAGAAGAAAAGTATCGGGCTTTGGAAGATTTGATTATAGTCTCTCCTGAGCATGTGACCCCATATCCACTGTGGACCTTGCCTGCAGATTCCCTAAGGCTCCATCCATACATAAAGGACTATGAAACTGCCCGCTCCATAGTCCTTTATCGTGAAAATTCGCCAAAGGAGAATCTGACAATCTCTGCTCTCCACGCATCAGGTATCATCGGTGCTGAAACTGCTGCCAAACTCTCCCAATGCATCATTTGGCCATAAAAACCACCCTTTTTCTGGCCAAAGGGCTAAATAAACCTATCTCGGCCATAAAAACAGCCTTTTTTCTGGCCGATAGGCTCATGTTAAAAAGAGAGTGTCTACAAAAAACAGCTTTTTGTAGACACTCATACAATTTTATCTTTTAATAAGACTTATCTTCTGCGCATGCCGCCCATTCCTCTCATCATGTTGCCCATGTTGGCGCCCATGACAGTCTTCATCATCTTGCGGGTGCCCTCGAACTGCTTGAGAAGCTTGTTCACATCCTGAAGTGAAGTGCCTGAACCGTCAGCGATTCTTTTGCGGCGGCTTCCGTTGATGATTTCAGGATGCTCGCGCTCTTTTGGAGTCATCGAAAGGATAATTGCTTCGATACCCTTGAATGAATCGTTGTCCATATCTACATCCTTGAGCGCCTTACCCACGCCTGGGATCATAGAAGCGAGATCCTTGATGTTACCCATCTTCTTGATCTGCTGAATCTGGTTGTAGAAATCCCAGAGAGTGAACTGATCCTT
>JAEIGA010006687.1_pt1 | contig 17560 bp, 21 predicted proteins | sample 9270691 | NCBI WGS metagenome assembly JAEIGA01 (sample SAMN17057246, study PRJNA624740) | gut metagenome | biome: biome; isolation source: fecal sample | host: Bos grunniens | place: China: Xizang | collected 2019 | reverse complement strand
CTAGAGACGATACCAATCTACCTTTTAAATTAGTTTGCGGTTGCACGGGCCGCATATAACTCTACGGGATATATTGGGCAGGTTGTCCTGCTGGCTAAGTTTGTGGATAATAGTTATAGTTATACATATGAGAATTCTCCTCTCTTTCTCAAAAAATATTTTATCCAACCCCCTCATTGTATTATAATTTTTAGGCATGCAAAATTACACAAACGTGTCCTTGTGAGGTCCAAAATTTTTCTTTTTTAGGTCCTTGATGTTTCCTGTATAGGACCAAAAAGAGTAAAAAAAAATACCTGACAAGGATTTTTGTCCTTGTCAGGTAAAAATTTTTACTTAGAAGCTTTACTTCTATTAACCTCAGCCTCAATCATATTCATGATATATACGCTTAAGTCGCCATAAATATTAGTTAAATAATCTTTTGCTTCAACACTTAAAATGCTAATAACTGCATTATAGGTTTTTTCAAAAGCAACTTTTTGAGCCTCTTCGTCGAAAGCATTTTTATTTTTTAATGCTTCTACATAAGTCTGATTGGTCGCAATAACGCAATCGCAAACAGTATCACTTAACATAGTGACATATTTACCCAAAAGTTCATTAGAATTATTAGTTTTTAATTCGCTAGTTTTTGCACGAATAAAATTAACTGCATATGCAGTTAAAACTCCCAATAGAGGGATAACGCATAATTCAAAAATCTATTGTAAAAGAACCATCCATTCCATAAGATGACCTCCTATATTTTTTTTATTTTATTGTAATCCAGATTCTACCATTGACTGGAATATCATTCCATTTTTCATAAGTAGGAAGTTCGCTAACTATACCAATGATACGCTCTGGATATTTACGTATTTCACGACGAGACATTTTTGACACAGTACCATTAGGACCTGCGCAAACAGCATCGCCGGGTTCAAAAGTCCACCAATCTTCGTAAGGATATGCAAGCACTCTACCTGCCACTGCAACAGGAATATTGCCATGCCCTTGTCCAATAGCAGAGCCATAAGTATCAGAAACAATTAGAGCACCTGGCTATAATCTAGCATAAGAACGAGAAATTGTTCCATCACCATTTTCACAAACAACTCGACCAGCTTCCACTTCTTCTCCTTTGCGGAATTCAGCAAAATCATTGCCTGCGGCAGTAGTCCATATACCACTACTGCTCAATGAAGCCTATTCTAAATCATTGTGATACCAAGATGTTTTAGGTTTTTCACCAACCCAGATACCCATTGAAGTAAGTCCACTAGCATGCTTATTAGCATAGATAGGAATATAATCTTTTTGTGCTTCCATTTTAATAATACTATTGCTAAAAGCATTTTGTGCTTGTTCTACTCCGATTCTATTTTGACAATCTATTTGAGCTAAATTATTTGTAAATTCAATACCGTCAATTCTTAAAGTATCATTGTACGAATAATCTCCAGATTGGCCATTTGTTTTAAGTCTTCTAAAACTATCTGCGATTACTGCTTCAAGTTCAGGAACTCTTTTTGTATTAAGCTCAGATAGAATTTTATTCTGTGATTCTAAAGATTTTATGTACTTAGGTAAGTTCATTAAAACTTCGCTATTTTCTAAGAAAAAGCGAACGACTGAATCAATTTGAACGCCAGTATGAGATGAAATATAATTGCCATTAATCTAAGTCTCCATTTACTCACCACCTAAAAAAAAGTAAAAAGGGGAATTGATTTCTCAATTCCCCTTAGTTTTATAAAATAGTCCAATAAGTTCTATTATTTACAACTTGATGGATTAATTCTTCGTAAGGTTCAGCGGGAATATCATATTCCGCTTTAAGAATTTCTCCATCTCCTTCAATGCTTGGTAAAATTTTACTCTTAGCAGGAAGAGTGTTTAAATTATAAACTAATTTTCTATTTTCGCCTTCTCCATCAATTCTATAAAAACGAATAGCATATTCAATTATTCCTTCTCTTGAAGTGGCAGCACCGCCAACACTCCAAGGAAAAATCATTTTACCTTCTGATATAAATTTTGAAGTATCGTAAAATGGAACAATATAGATATGTGGAACTCGTTTGGTATCACCTGGCACAATATATTCAATAACACAAATTGTATTAGATAGGTCCATATAATCAAAATATCTATCTATTTTAAAATAAATAATTTCTGATTTATGGTCTCTTCTTGCGCTAATAAATTCAGGTCCATTGATTTTTCTTGTGCTTAAATCAATATCATAAATATTGTGTGCAAAAGGTAGAAAAACATTAGAGGGAGCATTTTGTTTCTAAAGCTCATATAGCTATTCTAAAGTATCAACTTTTTCAGTTGCTATAGTAGATAATACATTATCAAACTATTTATTAGTAGCCATAATTTATACCCCCCTTATTAGAAATTAACTGCAGTAAAGATATAATTCAATGCAGCATCTTCATATCTATAAGGAGCCTCTTCCTTAAAATCTCCTAAAGTTCCATCAGAAACGTAAGCACCACTGTGGTCAAAAATTGCCTTGGCGCCATTCAACTCATTAATTACTAAACATCTAAAGTTAGCAACAGGAGTCTTTAACTTTTCAGTAACTGTAATTGCATGAGTTCCTAAACCACTAACGCCAGCGAAGTTTTCTGGAACGTTAATATAGGTTTCGTTAGTATCAGTATAAGCAATTTGCCATACATAACTAATCTTATCAGACAATAATAAATCTGCCATTTCATCTGGGTTATTAATACTTGCATCAACTCTAAAAGTAACTGGTGCTTTATTTACATAACCAACAATGCTTCCGCCAATAGGTTGAGCTTGTACAACTGGAGGCTCTGGAGCGAAAGTTACTTTACATGCTTTTGGAGCATTATTAGCATCAACGCTTAACTTCTCTTCAGTTGTTCTATTCAAAGTAGAAACAACATTAACGCTGTACCAACCTGGCTCAGTAACATCAAGAGAAGGAACAGAAGTCTCAACTGCATCATGAGTTAAATCAACAGCATCTTCTGCGGAAATTAGACTCTTGCGCCACTCGTATTTTACAACTGGATTATAGTTATCTTTAACGATATCTACAGCAAGTTGAGCAGTAAATACTTTTTCATCGCCTTCGCCTTGAGCAATTAAAATCTTACCATCAACAAGATTACCATTTTCTTTAAATGCAATCTTAGCAGGACCAGGCAATACACATACATCACTGCGAGTAGGATATAAAGTAGTTAAAACTTTATTACTATTAGGAACAGAAATAGTATTCCAAGCTGCTGCTTGATATTCACCAGTAATTTTAACATTAGCAGGCACAGTAAAGGTACTATATCTCTCATATAATTGAATATCTTCAACTGGAGGAATGACATCAACATATAATTTATAAGAAGCACCATTATCTTCAGTTACATAATAACGCTCATGAGCAACTCTTGCAGTAGGTTCGACTGGGACATAAACATCTTCAACTGCTCCAAAAGTGGTGAAAGAATCTTCTACAATTTTTCCTTCTGCGTCAAAGACTGGATAATGCTCACAGTCATAAAGCTCTTCGCTATCATCACTCTTATAATACCATTTATAAGTAATTTCACCTGCATCAGCAACTGCGGCCTGAACTCTTAAAGTAATAGTATCATTCTCATTTAAACTAACAATTTTAACATCATTAATTTCCTCTAAAGTATCGGCATCGATATTGGAGCCTGGCTCAAAATAAACCGGCTGGACAGGAGGAACAACACCTTTGTCAGCATATAAACTATTTAAAATAGCTCTTTTGAAAGATTCATCATTAATTGGCTTCTCAACATAATGCTCAGCATTTAAAGTTGGCTGCAATGCTTCCTTAATAGTAATCTCTTTATCAGTAGTATTTAAGCTATACAATAGTTTGTTAGGAGAAGAATCATCAACTCTGAAGAAACGAACAGAGAACTTAACAACGCCTGCGACCTCAGTGATTTGGTCATTTAAAGGCCAAGCAAACTTAATTTTTCCAGGTTCACTTTCCAAGTCAATCATTTCTACTCTGGTAGCACCATTATATCCAGCAAAACCAGTCTTTTTATTTTCTGGAAGAGTCCATTGAACAAAAATTTCTGTATTAGCCAAATCCATATAATCAAAATATCTATCAACAGTGAAAATAATGGTTTCAGCTAACTGGTCAGACTGAACGCTTGCACATTTAGAGAAAGATTGAGGTACTTCAATTGTTCTAGTATTTAAATCAATTTTAAAAGGCTCTTCATCAATGGGCATCATAACATATTTATATAATCCTTCATTGAAAAAGTCTGCCATATGACTATAATATTCAGCAAAGCTATCGAAACGTCCTTTATCAATCTGATAGCCTGCAGCCTTTAAAGCTTCACAAGCCTCAGAGAAAAGAGCGATATAACTGTCTGAATTAGCTTTATTCATAGAGACAATCATATAATACTTCCTTTCTTTTTAAAAATTTAAGGGAGGATTTTTCTTCCTCCCTTAATTTAAAGTTTTTTTATATATTATTATTCAATTGTGTCCGCTTTAACTTCTTTCCATTCTTCTAATTCATCTACATGAATAATAACAGAATATTTTCTTACATCTTGACCGTTGGTTAGAACATAACCATCATCAGGACGAAGTTCCATTAAAGCTATGTGCTTAGCATCTTCCAGAAGAACTGGGGAAGTAATTTCCCCATTTCTTCCAATGTACTTATATAATTTACGCTTTTTCATAAATTCACCTCATTAAAAATCAACACCGCTCCAGGTGTTAATAGTAGCATTTGCATTTCCACAAATTACTTCAGCATCCCAAGATTGACGATTAGGGTCATTTTCTGCTAAGGTAGTATAAATTTGAGTTGGTCCAACGTTGCTACCATATTGAGCAAAACATTCAGAACCAAGCTTAATTACACTCTAATGCAAGCGAATTCTATCAATCGCGCCTGTTGCATGACCTGCTGCCTCGAAGCACTCTTTACCAATTTCAGTTAAAGATGTTCCTTCTGGACTACCAAAAGTATCAATTCTAACATTAGGACAGCCGAAGAAGCATCTTTCTGGTAATTTAGTTATTCCCTTTGGTAATTCAGTAAAACTAACATTACTACAATGGAAACACTTTTCACCGAGATAAGTTACAGTTGAAGGCAAAGAAGCACAATTAACTTTATTCATATAGCTAGCCATGTTACCTGCAAATGCTTCAGTTCCAATATAAGTTAAACCTTCTGATAAAGTGACTTCTTGGAGGCTCTGCAAATAATGGAATCCATAATCACCAATTGAGACGATACCTTCTGGCAAATAAACTCCATATAGCTAATGGAGGTCTTCGGTATTTTTAATATTGTCAAAAGCACTCTTTTCAACATATTTATACTCATTATTTTTCTCAAAGAAAATGTGAGTAATATTTAAACCAATCGGGCTATTTCTTTCAATTGCCATCATAGTTCCAATACCTTGGATATACTCGCCTTTATCATTTTTAGCAGGTAAAGTTATCTTTCCAACTAAAGTATTTGCTAATTCAGGATTTAAATTAATAATAGGATATCCAGTTTGACTATAAGTAAAATTAAAATATTTATTATCAGTTACATTATCATATACGCTTTCACTCTGGAAAACTGCATATAAATCGTAATTTTTAATAACAGAATATCTACTTAAGTCTATAACAATTTCACTTAAATTAACTCCCTTATCATAAACTTTACCATTTGTCTTATTTAAAGTCCAACCTCTAAAAGCATTGCGTTCTTCAAGAGCAGTCTCTCCTAGCGCTTTTGGCATAATAATACCATCAGTGTGCATAGGCTGACCATATTCAATGGTAATTAAATGATATTTATTGCCTTTATCATCAGTATAATCACCATATGACTCATCATTATTATTATAACAACGAATTTCATATTTATGTAATTCAAAAATTGCATAATATATATAGTCAATTTTTTCTTCTTGAAGTCTCTAATTTCCCCAAGTATTTGCTTCATCAATTGTAATTACGCTATCTAATAGATTACCTTCTTCGTCGTAAGGATTTCTATTATCTAAGCTCCAACCAATGAAATCATAATGAGTTTTCTCTGGTTTATAATCATTAAATGGATTGCTAAAATAAGTATCTTCTGAATAAGATTGAATCTTTTGAACAGAAGGACTTGTAGAACCATTTGCCCATTTTACATATTTTTCAGAATAGTTTTCTGGGTCAAAAATTACAAACTTAGCAGAATAAGCAGGCTTAACATCTTTAAAGAAGAATGTTAAATGAGGATAATAAGATTGCAATTCAACAACATCAGCCTCATTAATTTGAGTGCTATTGTGAATATAAATCAAACCTGTTAATTCAGGATTACCCTGGCCACTAAAGTTCTTAAACTTATCTTGAGTATATAAAGTTTTTAACATCTACACAGAAGCATCATTGATACTTGTGATGATATTAGAGAATGAACCATCGTCTTTGCGGCCGCCATTATTATTATCATAATAAACTAATTCACTTAAAATATCAGCATTAAATTGCTTTTCATCAAAAGTGTATAAACCAGTTTTAATAGCGTCACTAAAGTCGCTTAAACCGCCAGTGTATACGCTATAAACTTCATCTTCTTCGGTATAATAAGTTTTATTCATATCGTAGAAATCAGAAGCATCAACTGCGGTTAATAAATTATATGTAGTGAAACCATAGTGTCCATTATCCTTATAGTAATTTAAATTAGGATTATAAATATCACCTTCACTTAATTTAGTGTAAGGACACCAGTTTACGTCTGTCATAGTGACTTTCGCACCGCTGTCATTATTCTTATCGAATAATCTCTAAAGAATAACATAACTATTATAACCTAAATTACCGCCATTAAAGTTAATACTATCAAGAGAAGAGCCTTCTTCAAAGAATTTCTCAAGATATAAACCAGAAGCAGCAACTAAATTACCAGTCTCATCTTCTACTGGAGTGGAATAACGTTTCTAATGAACAGCCAGTTCATTAACACTATTTTCGGGGAAGATTAAATCCTCTAGCAAATTAGCCTGTACTAAAGACAAACTACTTAACGTTGGAGGAATATATAAAGTATTTAAAGCCACGCCATCAGCAAAATCAATAGAAGTAATATTGCTGGAACCAGTAGCTCTAAAGTTTTCTAACTTTTCAGAAGCAGTAAAGTCTAATGCAGTCGCATTAATTAAAGCAATATTACAGAAGTTAGCTTCTTTTAACAAAGGTAACTTTGGTAGAGTAATACCATTTAATTTCTTATTATACCACTTCAATTCAGTTTTTTCAGTCGCTGAATCATTAGCATAGTCCATGACAGTGCCATCATGACCTAATTTCAAAATAGTTAATTTATCGGCTTTTCCTTCAAGTTTAAATTCAGTCCAATACATTTTACTTAAATCACCGAAACTTGACATTTGATTAGTTCCGTAAATATAAAGTAACTGTTCTGGATAATTGCTTGAAGTACGAATACCATTTTCAATAGCAGACAACTTAAACTTCAAAGGATTAACTCCATCATATTTTTGAGAAGGATAGTTAGCTGCGTCATCGCCGGCAGTAAAATAAGAACTGCGGATTGGAACTGGCTCTAACCAATATTCAGCATCGAATTCATGGGATTTAGTGCCGAATTCTACATCTTTCCAATAAGGCTTACCTGCACCTTCAACCCATTTATCAGAGTGAACATCAGGAGAAACATTATTGTTAGCAGAAATACGTCCCCACAAACGATTCGCACCACCACGAGCATAATTGCCTTGACCTAACCAAGAGTCAATATACTCTAAACGGCTAGTTACAAATTGGCGTCTGGATTGAGAGCGGTCTCCTTGTAATGCGTAGAAATAAGTACCACTATCTGGTTCAGCATATTCACCAGCATCATTTAAGTGCGCGACTCCCTATTCTTTTGCCTTTGGATTAGTAATAGTGATATATTTAAAGAACATATCAAGATTAGTTCCAATTAAAGGCTTAACACCTTCGCAAGCGATGTTGTGAGTAACACTTGGGTCAAAAGTATACCATTTTTCAATATAATCAACAGATTGTAAAGGAGCTTTACTTGTTGTGCCATCAGTTTCTAACAGTTTATCAAACTTATTAGTATTAATACCTCTCAAGTTTTGATATTTTGGTAACATCCAAGTTTTCTTAAAGAAACGATAGAAGTTATTCCATAGAATACTATCAGAAGTAGAATAGTTACCTGCTTCGGTGGCGTCAACGTTATATTCGAAAGAAGGAATACCAGTATTATTAATACCTAACTGAGTATCAATATCATAGAAAATAGGATACCAGATATATTCTCCGCCTTCTTCTTGAGGACCCCAAGAAGCCATCATGCAGTTTTTACCACGAGAGTCATAACATTCCATGACCTCAGTCATAACAAAATAAGTTGCTACATATTCTGGGTCGAAATGGTCTTCAAATTCATTTGTAAATTTCGCAATACGATATTCTTTAGTATCGTGAGTATAAGTTTTTCCTGCGTATACAGTAGGATTAGCAACATAATATTTACCAGATTCCCAATCAGACTGATTAGGAGTATTTACTGTCACTACTGCTCCAGTAGGAGAACCTTTTTTGATTTCAACCTCAGTACCATGCCAAGTATAATATTGTTTGGAAGAATCATAAGATTCATTAGTAATATCAACGGGTCTTACCAACAAATCAAATTTAGTATTTAAAATATCAACACTACTATCTTCAAACTCATAATATTTAATACTTCCATCATAAGCATCATTTGCGATAGCATAAATATCATCAGAAGTATCTTCAGTTCCATAGCCACTTGCTAAATAATAGAATTTACCTGTCACAAACAAATAATCTGCGGGAGCAGCATCTACTTGGATATAAGGAACTTGTTCTTTATCATCACCAGTGTTTGCTTGATAATAAACTTTATTTCTATCAAATGGGTCAGTAGTTGCTACATATTCATTATTTTCATCAATAATAAAGAATGTACCATCGGTTTTATATTCCACATTACCAACAGGAACAACTGTATAAGTACCTTGTGAATCAACTACATCGGGGTCAGTACTATAAATCCACTTACAAACCTTTTCCCAATTAGCATAAGTAGTTAATAGTGCATCTGCGCCAGTTTCACGATTTGCTTCGCCGGCAATAATGGAGCCTTTTGGCAAACCAAGTTCTGCAGCAACCTCATCTAAGTCTTTCTGAGTAGCTGCATCGAAATCATATAAAACATCAATATAATCATCTAATGGATGATAACGATATTCGAAATCGTCTGCTACAAGAGGAGCACCTTTTGTAGTATAAGCGTCAGTACCAGTTTTATCAGCTGGAGCTTTAAAGCTTAATTCAACACGATTCCATCTATCTCTATAAGAGCAGAAACCACGAGCATTGTTGGAGAATTCCCAACATTCTGCGATATCTCTCAATCTCTTATATTTAGTTTTTCCATTTTCCTCATAAGGGAATAATTTATGTGTTACATCTTTTGGAGTTTTAAAGCCAAGGACTTGAGTAGAACTCTTATCCAATAGCATACGATAATATCCAATAAATGTATAAGTTACATTTTCTCCAGAGCCTTTTTTCCAGAACGCCATTACAGGATAGCCCAATAAAGAAGTTCTAAAATCGCTCCAACGAATACCATCAGCATCTTCGCCGATAACAGCTAAATCAGTATCTACGACTGGACCTAAACTGCTCTTACCATTTAGGACACCTTTAGCAATATAATCTTGAATTGGGTGTTTGGTATAAGCATTGCCGACCCAGCTTGCGAAACCAGCATTATAAGAACCAGAAGACTCCATGTAGTCAACCTTCATTGTCCATCTGTCAGTTGGGTTAGTATAGTTATTCATATACCATCCATCAGCAAGACGAGTTTTCTCATAACCAGCAAGTTTTGGATTCGTTGCAATATCAGCCTAATCTTGAACGAAGTCTTCTGCAAAAGGACCTCTATTCATAAATAGATTTAAGCCCTCTTCTTCAGTATAAGCGCCGCCCTCTTCAGTGCGGTCTTCTTCGTCTAACTCAGAATTATCTTTCCAATTAAATTTACCATCCATTTTAGTCTTAATCTTATAATTACGACGAGGATAGAATTGAGAAGAGGTTCCTTGAACTTCAAAATTAACTTTATCAGAAGATTTTAAAGATGTTGTAAAAGAAGGACAGTGGTGCTTATAATATTCACGAACTGCATTTTCAATTTTCTTAATATCTTCTTCATCCTTGGAAATCAAGCCATCATCTCTAGCCAATTGCTCTAACTTACCAGAAGAATAAGCTAATTCAAGTGGAGTATTAACAAATTCGACGGTAATGGTTTTAGTATCATCTTTACTATATGGCAATCTAGAATTTGCATCACCAGTATCAAAAATGATATAAGGCATTAAAGGCTCATTTGGATGTTGCTCATTGTATTCTAACATACTATCATAAGATAGCTGATATTCACCTAAAGCCAAATTTTCTTGAGCCAATGCTCTTTGGTCAAATAAATCAATATCTTTGCGGTCAACTGCAAAGTTAGTAATAATTTGGTTAACATTTAAACCTTGCTGATAAATTCTTAATTTATACAAATCAATATCGCAATAATCAGAATTAAATACAAAGTTTTCATTGTTAATATTAAATGTTATTCCATCTTTAATAGAAGATTTAATAACACCAGTAATACAGCCATTAATATAGATATATAACTATTTTATAGTCTCAGTCTGTTGATAAACAAAACTAATATTAACTAATTCATTTTCAACGAAGTTAACGTTAACAGTGTCAGTGCCATTAGAGAAGAAAGCATCCTAAGTTCCTAAACAGAAACCAGTAACTTTATTATCTTTTATATCATACAAACCAGCTATAATATTATTAATAGCAATATCTTTTTGAACTCTATCAAAGTTTTCAGTATCAGTTAATTTTTCATAAACATCTGCTTTTAAAGTTTTCTGCAAATAGATATCATAGTTATCATATCCAGTCTCTCTTTGAGCTTCGAAGGCTTTATAATAATCTTCGTCACCTTTATAACGAGTAATATTGGTAATCAAGTTACCATATTTCTGAACATTAGAAATCTTAAATTGCATTTCAACAGTATGAGATTGTTTATCGCTTTCACTAGATGCAAAAACCATTGGTTTATAAGGAATAGTTAATTTTGCACCATTGCTGATTTTAATACCAGAAGTATTAATTTCATCATCCATAAACCAACCATTGTTATACCAGTTGAAGTCTTCAAAAGAAGCGTATTTCTTTACACCATTTAATTCATAAGACCAATTTTGTCTCTTACCAATAGGCTCAGAATTAGAACGACCAGTAGCATTAAAGTTTAAGTTTAAATCACTCTTAATGATTTCAAAATCAGTTCTATTTGGGTCTACTTCAATATTAAATTGAATTTCTCTTTCAACATAGCGGTCTTCTGTTTCACCGCAAGAAATTTGATAACTATTTAACTAATCAAAATCTGCGTCTGCAATTTCCCAGTAGTTAAAAGCGGTAAAATCATTAATTTCTCTTGGAGAACTTTCTTGTTCAATTTTATTTTTATATAAATGAACTTTTACAGTTGAAGTATTTGCGGGGTCATATACCAAGAACGGAATCTGAATAGTATCATAAGTATAATATACAGATTTATAATCACCTAACCAAATAACTGGTTTTGCTGCTGGATTATTTTCAACAACGGCAATTTCATACACTAAAGGTTCAACACTTAAACCTTCACTGCCATCAGCCAGTTTTTGACACAATTCAATTTTTACAGAGTGATGTCCATGAGTGGCAGTACCCCAAACTGGATTGCCCTCACCGTCATATGAACCTGCGGGAATACTAAAGCTTGGATTACTATTGGAAGTGGAGTAAGGGATATTTTTAGTATCATATAATTTTCCATCAAAATAGCATTTTAAAACTTTATCAACCGCACCAATAACATTACAGTTTAAAGAGAATCCACTAACTGAATATCTGTTAGCAGGACTGTATCCAGAAACCTAATTTAGTTTTAATGCAGAAGCGCTGATATCAGCAGTTCTTGTGCTACTAGGAGCATCGTGGTTGCCGCCCCATACGTATACAGACAATACGCTAGAAGCAGATGGTTTTAAATAAGAACCAAATTCAATTTCTCCAACAAAATGTCCATTTTCAGTTGGATATTTTATTGTCTGTTGATAATAATTATTAACAACAGATTGGCTAATACGAGTTCCCAATGCATATGTTACATATAAATCAGTATCGACTGGAGTAATTTGGTCATCTTCTAAAGCAGACTTACCTTCAACAGTAAAATAGGCTTTTTGACCATTAATTAAATTAGTATTGCTAATTGAGAATTTAATTGTAGGTTTTTTCGTAGCAGATACATTGCCACCACCGCCAATTCCACTTATAGCCAATAAAATACAAATATAATTATCTTCGGTGATACTATCAACTTTATAAAAACCATTATCGCTATTTAGAATTAAATCTCCGACTTTTGGAGTTCCTTCTTTAACATCGGTTTTTGGAATACTATAAAGTTCAGTTGTTTCATCTTGTTCTGGTTTTTCAGTTTCTCCATAGTAAATAGAAACACCACCGCCAATTCCGCCGACACCAATACGACCAGAAGCTGTATCTAAATACATTTTTCCAGTGTCAGTGGCAAAATAAAGCCAACCATTTTGGACACTTAGATTTTTAATAACATCTTCTGTTGATTGTACAGGAGTAAAAATAGGATTTGAACTCATTTGTATTATTTCTCCTTTCCTCATAAATAAAAAAATAGGGAAGTAGAGAATAATCTCTACTTCCCCAAGTGGATTTATTTCTCTCGTATTTTTTACTTTTTAAAGAGAAATCTTTAATGTCTTTTAACCAATCTTTTTACAGATTAGAAGCTACCCCACTCAATGCTTAAGTTAATAGCATCACCTGTTGCATTAGTAGAAATGCTTACAGATTTAGCAGCATCAGTAGTGAAAGCAACACCAGAAATAACACTATCAGCATAGTTCAATAAGTTAATAGTATTATTTTCAACTTCTAACTTATTCTCTAAGAAAGCGTCATAACCAGTAGAAACATGCTCCCAAGCTAAGCCAGAAGTGATAACAGCTGCGTCTCCTTCGCCAGTTTCAGTTCCCTTAGCAACCAACAAATCGCCAGGTAAGTATGAACCGAAGGCCTTAGTTACAACATAGGTGTCACCAACTTTAACTCCAGTGGTAGGTAATACCTTAGTTTCACCATCAACGCCGCCCATATATCTCATAGCATTAGCAGCCTTGATATGAGCGTTAATATCTGCACTTAAATCAGTTTTTGCTTGCTCTAATGCTTCCTTGGTAGCCAAAGTAGCGATGGTATCATTGATATCATCGATATCTCCTTCAACTGCATCCATTTCGCCCTCTAAAGTAGCAATTTTGCCTTCAGCAGTGGTAATCTTACCTTCTGCAGCAGACATTTTACCCTCTAAAGTAGAAACCTTACCAGCCTCAGTAGAAGCAGCAGTTTCTAAAGCCTTAATACGACCCTTAATAGAGCCAGAGGTTGCATCTGCGCCGATAGCAGCATTAATATCACTGATAGCATCAGCGTTATCTTCAATCTTACCATTAGCGGTTCCTAAGTCAGTAGTTAAACCACTGATAGCAGTAGCATGCTGACCTAAAGTAGTAGTATGTCCACCAACAGTAGTATCCAAACCATTAATAGCAGTAGTATGATTCTTGATAGTGCCTTCAGCAGCATCTAATCTAGTCTTTACTTTACCAATTTCAGTTGCATTTGCGCTTGCAGCGTCAGCAGCATTCTGAACATTAGTCTTTAAAGTGCTAATGTCACTCTTTGCAGTGCTCATATCGCTCTCAAGAGCTTTAACACGTCCAGTGACAGTTTTACCTTCAACAAAGTCAGAACCTAAGTTAGTGCTGATATTATCAATTCTACCATTAATATTATTTACATCGGTAGTGTGAGTATTCTTAGTGACATAGGTATTAGCAACAGTAGTCTGGAAAGAACTAATAGCATCGGCATTGTTCTGGATATTGGTTTCAGCAGTAGAAATTTTACCTTCAACAGTGTCCAGTCTGCCTTCAGCGGCATCCATTTCGCCTTCCAATACCTTAATACGACCTTTAATGCTATTAGCAGTAGTATCGGTACCAATAGCAGTATTAATAGCATTGATATCATTTGCGTGGTCAACTTTCTTAACATAATTATTAGTTAAGTCAGTATTAATTGCGCTAATAGCATCAGCGTTATCATCTACTTTACCCTCTAAGGTAGTTACACGACCGCCCAAGCCATCAGCACCAACAGCAGTTTCAAGAGCACTTACTTTTCCTTCAACAACACCGACTTTTTCTTCTAAATCACCGATGTCCTCTTGAGCAGCGTCCATTTCACCTTCAAGGTCTTTAACGCGCTTAGTTAAGCCAGAAGCATCATTACCAAGAGCAGCGCTTAAATCGCTAATAGCATCTTGATTATCAGCTGCGACCTTTTCAACATCTTCGACGCTCTTTTCAACAACGTCTAATCTAGATTTTGCATCAGTAATTTCGCCTTCAACTGCATCCAAACGAGCAGAAACAGAGTTCTCGGCACCGCTATCAACACCAAGAGCAGCTTCCAAAGCGCTTACACGACCGCCCAAGCCATCAGCACCGACAGCAGTCTCTAAAGCAGCAATATCTTTTGCATTTTCAGCAATTGCATCGCCATTATTCTTAATATCGCCAGCATTTTTGTTAACAGCTGCAGTTAAAGTTGCAACAGCATTGTTAACATCAGTAGCAGTAGTGTTTAACTGAATCCAAGCGCCTTTGCCGCCCTTACCATTATCAGCATTGGCATCCCAGCGGACTAAAGCGTTTTCATTAGCAATGAAATAAATAATATCAGTGCTATATGGAGGAGTTACTTTGTTAGAAAACTCAGTTAAGCTATCGTAGTAAAGAACAGTGCCTTGTAGTCTGATACGCTGAGAATCAGAGATATCAACATACATTGCACGCTCATCAGTGGTGACATAAACAGTACCAGCGGATTTGGTTGCGCTAGCTAAGTTTTTATATTCACCCATTTTAAATTTTAAAAACTTTTGAGTATCAGCCATTTTAAAATTTCTCCTTTATATTTTTATAATTTTTATTCCATTTCTTTCCAAGTCAAGATATCTCTAATTTCAGCAATATCTTGTTCATAGGTTGCTTTAAGTACGTAATTACCTAAAGAATTAGAAATGTCATTAATAGAAACTGACAAATTATCAACGACAGATTTATCTGCTTTATTATTTAAAGCACTTTCTAAACCTGTAATTTTAGATTTGTCAACTTGCAATACACTTAATTTACCTTCATTAGACACATTTAATTCAGAAGTGTCGATAGAAGTAATTAACATGCTTGAAGTTAATTTGGTGTATAACTCATCATCTAAATTATTTTCAGATAATCCGTCAATAACACCAGCGTTTTTGTTTAACCACTCTTCTAAGCCTTGAACATTATCAGCATTAACAGTACCAGAAATTTCTAGACTCTCATCTTCGCCAATGACCAATTTAGATAATTTAATCTAATCATCAGGACTTAATAAAGTATAACCTTGCTTTAAAGTTAATTTCTTATTATTTTCTAGGTCAATTGCAAAATCACTAGAAATGCTATTGATAATATTAACTTGTGCGCCTGCTTCAATTCCAGCAAGTTTTTCACCTTCAGTTAATGCCATTAATCTAGCATTGATATCAACATTAACTTTTGTGTCTAAATCAGATTTCTTAGCATAGTCACTTAAATTAACTTCCCAAGAACCAACTTTTTCGATGATGCCATCAATAACCATATATTCATCATATTTATCGTCCTCTGCTTGTAAACCAGTAGGAACCATATAAATATATTGTTCAGCATCAATTGCATCTAAGTCAATATCTTCAACGGTATTAGCAACTTTACGCTTTAGATGATTTGCTGCTGCGATAGCTGCGCTAATATCAGTAGCAACTTTATTATTAACTTCTAACTTAGTATAAACATCTTCAGCATCTGCTTTAGTGTTTAGAGCAGCATTAACTGTCTCCACATCTGCTTTTTTAGCCAATGCAGCATTAACAGCCTCTACGTCTGCTTTTGAATTTAAAGCAGTATTAATTTCATCACTATTGGCCTTTTTAGCCAATTCAGCATTAACTTCTTCAACATTAGCTTTTTTAGCTAATTCAGTATTAACTTCTTCAGCATTCGCTTTTTTTGCTAATTCAGTATTAACTACACCTAAATCAGCAGCAACAGATTCTTCAAGGGACTGAATATCATTTACGATATCATTTACTGAATTTTGTAAATTAGTAACATCTTCAACGATAGCTGGGTCAATTTCCAACTTATCTTGGATAAGAGCAACTACATCTTCTAAACTTGTGGTAACCCATTTATCATCAGCATTCTTTACTAAAAAAGAATTTGCACCAGTAGCACTAAATATAACATCTTCTAAATCTCTTAATGAACCTGCGACAGTTGCTGCTCCACTATTAACAAGCTTTTCACCCATATAAATGGAATAAGAACCATCTTCATTTTCAATAAAATACAAAGTATTTCTATCAAGATTACTGCTCTCTTTTAGCAATTTAAATGCATCAAAATTACCACGCTAAAATTTTACATAATTAGCCATAGATATCTCCTTTCTCTTTTATTCTCATAAAGATATGAGAAACTTTTTAGATGGATTAAAAAAAAATACCCCACTTATTTAGTGGGGTATTCTAAAGTATCTGTGTCAAAATATCTTAATCGATATGGAATATCTTCAATAGTTAAAGTTTCTATAGAAGGTAAAAATACTTCTGTATACCAAGTTAGTAATTCAGTATAATAAACTAAATTATCATATGTGGTATTTAAGATTGGAATAGTTAACATATTTGTAGTATTTTGTCTTTGAATACCCAACATATCTCCAAAAATATTTTTTCTAGCATTTTCGATATTTTTATTAAACTCTTGTATTTGATTTCTTTCTTCTGTGAGAGTATTATTTAAATTTAAAATTTCCTCACAATATTCATTAATTTTATCATTTTTTTCAGAAATATCTGTCTATAAGCTCTAAATTAAAATTTGAATATTGTTATTATTTTCATTCTAAATATCTATTATCTTATCAATGTTAACTGACTCAAAAATTTTATTTATTTCAGCAATTGATGCTAGTATATTTGTTAATCTTTCAGAAATCGTATTTAAATTAAGTTCAATTTGAGAAATATCTTGCTCAAACTCTTCTTCCTCAATTAACTTATTTTGCAACTAATTTTTTACCTCTAATAAATTATTTACCATAGTTTCAATAAGCTAACAACGCTATCTAATAGATGTGTTTCCAGTCTAAAGAGTTTCTTGGATTTCGCCAATAGTTGTTTTAATATTATTTGTAGATTCTTCAGTCAAATATAAATTATTATTTCTAAGACTTT
>JAEIGA010006686.1_pt1 | contig 17561 bp, 17 predicted proteins | sample 9270691 | NCBI WGS metagenome assembly JAEIGA01 (sample SAMN17057246, study PRJNA624740) | gut metagenome | biome: biome; isolation source: fecal sample | host: Bos grunniens | place: China: Xizang | collected 2019 | reverse complement strand
TGCTTCGCAGCTTGAAGGTAGGCTGCATCTCAGAAATTCTCAAATAAATTTGGTATTTCGTTCGATTTGCACTACCTTTAGTCTACTTCGTAGCCTGAAATTAGGCTGTAAGCGACAAGTCGCACTCCTTTGGGAAACTAAAGTTTCCGTCGTCGCAACCGACGCTAATGTTCCGCGTCGGCGGAAAAATCGCAAATAAATTTAACTTTTTGTTGAATTTCTGCCTCGCTCAGTAAAGAAAATACAAGCATTTTCTCTACTTTCACTCGTGGAAATTTGCTTTTTCGCTCGATTTGCACTAATTTTAATCTGCTTCGCAGCTTGAAGGTAGGCTGCATCTCAGAAATTCTCAAATAAATTTGGTATTTCGTTCGATTTGCACTACCTTTGCAGCCGCTTTTCGTAGAGCGCCCGCGAGGGACTCTCACATCGTGTGATGGCGAATTGAGCAGAGAACTTAATTTAGAGTAACACATTAAAAGAAAAAAGAACATGAAATCATTTGATTTGAAAGGTACTTCAAGAACTGAAGTAGGTAAGAAGAGCACAAACGTGCTTCGTAAGAACAACGGTATTCCTTGCGTATTGTACGGAATCGAGAAGGAGGCTAAGGCTTTCGCTGTAACAACTGACGCTGTTCGCAAGCTCGTTTACACTCCCGATATCCACGTTGTAAACCTCACCATCGATGGTGTTGAGTGCAAGGCTGTATTGAAGGATATTCAGTTCCACCCCGTTAAGGATACCATCCTTCACATGGACTTCCTCCAGATTGTTGAGGACAAGGCTATCGTAATGGAGGTTCCCACCGTTCTCACTGGTCTCGCAGCTGGTGTTAAGCTTGGTGGTAAGCTTCAGCAGGCTATCCGCAAGATCATGGTGTAGGCTGTATACGCTAACATCCCCGAGAAGTTGACCGTAGACGTAACTGAGCTTGGCCTCGGCAAGTCTATCAAGGTAGGTGAGCTCTCATTCGAGGGTCTCGAGCTCGTTACTCCCGCTCAGACCGTTGTATGTAGCGTAGCTGCTACACGTGCTTCACGTGAGGCTGCCAACGGCAAGAAGTAAATCCTAGTTAGGACTTAGAAATTAGGAATTAGGAGTTTCGCAAGAGCGCGGAAACCTAATTCCTATTTTTATTCCCCCATTCCCCGAACCCCCATTACCAATCACAAACATGAAATACCTTATCGTAGGCCTCGGCAACCCAGGCTATGAATATGACGGCACACGCCACAACATCGGCTTTCGCGTGGTAGACGCCCTAGCCAGCGCAGCAGGTGCCGTGTGGGAAGACAAGCGCTACGGCTTCGTGGCACAGATGCGTGTCAAGAACGCACAGATCGTGCTGCTCAAGCCCACCACCTTCATGAACCTCAGTGGCAATGCCGTGCGCTACTGGCTGGAGAAGGAGAATATCCCCACCGAGAACCTGCTTATCATCGTCGACGACCTCTCGCTCCCCGTGGGCACACTGCGACTGAGAGGCAAGGGCAGCGACGGCGGCCACAACGGACTGAAGCACATCGCGCAGCTCATCGGCCAGGGCTATGCACGCCTTAAGTTCGGCATCGGGAACGACTTTCCCCGTGGCGCACAGGCCGACTTTGTGCTCGGCAAGTTCAGCACCGAGGACGAAGACGTTATCGCCAAACAGCTCCCCACGGCGTGCGACATCGCCAAGAGCTTCTGTCTGGCTGGACTCACCATCACGATGAACCAATACAACAAGAAGAATTGATAATCAAAATTTGAGAATTGAAAGTTTATGCATCGCTTTCCGTTTTCAATCCACTAATTTTCAATTTCCCATTTTCAACTTTCAATTTCCCAAACACATGGAAGCAAGAATCGACAAATGGCTATGGGCCGTGCGCCTCTACAAGACCCGCTCGATGGCAACCGACGCCTGCAAGAAGGGACAGGTAACAATGAACGGCACAACGATGAAACCCTCGAAGACCATCAAGGAGGGCGACGTAGTGAGCGTGCGCAAGTCCCCCATCACCTATACGTTCCGTGTGCTCAAGGCCATCGAGAATCGTGTGGGCGCCAAGCTCGTGCCCGAGATGCTCGAGAACATCACCCCCAAGGAGCAGTACGACATACTGGAGATGAGCAAGATAAGCGGATTTGCCAACCGCATGCGTGGCACCGGCCGCCCCACCAAGAAGGAGCGCCGCGATCTCGATGAGTTCCTCGGCGACGAGAGCTTCGGCATGGGTGACCTCCTCTTCCTCGACGATGAGGACGATGAGGAGTAGCCCCACCTCTTTAACCCACACACTATGACTAAGAAGCTACTGCGCATCATCGTCCTGCTATTGACGGCACCAATGACACTATGGTCATGCGATGCCGAGCTACCAGACTCCCCTTACGACCCGTCAGACTCCACCGCAATATGGAAGGTGTCAATCATGGGAGACAGCTACTCCACCTTCGAGGGGTGGTCAAACAGAGACGTGGCGGGCAACCCCAACGACTACTACGTATACTATCCACACGAGGGCAACACCGACGTGACGTCGGTGGAGAAGACCTGGTGGCACATGCTCTGCCAGAAACCCGGGCTTGAGCTCGAGATATGCAACTCCTTCTCCGGCTCGGTCGTTTCGAATACGCACTACAACGGCGTAGACGTGACCGATACCGACCTTTCCTTCATGCACCGCGTGGGCATGAATCCCCATGGGGTCGACTACAATGGATCCCCCGACATCATCCTCGTCTTTGGCGGCACCAACGACTGCTGGGCAGGCGTAGACCTGGGCGACTATGTGCACCACGACTGGACCTTCGCAGACCTACGCTGCTTCCGCCCCGCCTACAGCCGACTCCTCGCGAGCCTACAGACACTCTACCCCGACGCTACGGTATATTGCATCATCAACGGTGACGGCGGCATCCCCGAGCTGACCAAGCCCTACGCCAAGTCCATACAAAAGATATGCAAGCACTACGGCATGACCAGCATTGTCGTACGAGACATCGAGATGACCGACAACCACCCCACCCACGCAGGCATGCAGTCCATCTGCGAGCAGGTGTATGCTGTGCTGAGAGGTAGATAAAAACGTACTGCGAAAGAAACATCAATCATCAACCACTATTTTACATACACCTTCTTGCCATCTACAATATTGATACCATGTCGAAGTTCATCCTGTTCTATACCCATAACGTTATATATCTTCATTGACTCTACAGGGACGTTTTCCATAGGCGCGACAACATCAACTTGATAATCCTTACTTGTTTTATGCACGCCATTGACATCGCCCACACCATTAGTATACCAGTACCAATAGGCAAAGACTTGCAATGGCATATTCTTCATCTCGAAGTCAATCTCCACTAACGACGTTAGTCCTTGACTTACAATGATCAATTCGCCATCGTATCGACCAAAATAATCTCCATTTGGATTGGAATTCTTATAAGTAGGATCAAGAGGTATCCATCCATATTCTTCATCGTAGAAATCGGGCCACACATGGTAACCTCCGTTGATGCCTATGCCAATATTATGACGAGCAGGAATGCCCTTATAGCGCATCAGATTGACAAACAGGGTTGTGAAATCTCCACACTCTCCTCCACCCTCTCGGATAATGTTCTCCAACGAGCGCCAACTGCCTTGTATATATTTGTAATGCGATGCCACATATTCATAGCAACGCCTTGCGTAGTCAATATTATTTTCCGAGAGACTCCACAACTCATCACCGATTTGTCGGATGGCGACATTGTTAACGTCGATATATACACCATCGCTCCCAAGATATTCTCGTGGCGAGATGAGCGCCATGTCATTCTTCTGCCCCTCATCGGTAAAATCTATTTTCACTTTCTTCGGCTTGCATCTGAACGACTCGAAGATTTCCATCTTGTCGCCTTCGAACGAGCCATCATAATACAACACCTTGCTAGCTGGATTAATTTCTATGAATCTACCAACATTTGCCTGCAAGGCATCGATTGCTTGATATTCGTTCGTTACGGGAGCTGGCAACAAGGCAATAAATCTCGACACACTTATGTTGCCATTTCTAGCAAAGACAACCTTATTGGTAAAGTTAATCTCCGATTGGGCATAAGATGTACGCAAGGAGAAAAGCAACAATAGCGCTAATAGGAATCTGACGTATGCTTTCATATCATATAATATTATTCGTGAATTAGTAACTCCCACAAAGGTAGTAATATTATCGGAAGTACATAGAACATTCAAGAAACATTTTCATCCTCCATATCTCACCAACCTGTTTTCTCATTTATTCAAGACTATCCTATTCTACCTTTTCCACCTGCCACCCTCCGCCAAAGGAAGATAATCAACTGTAGATAATAATATTAATGGCGGACACTGCGTACGATAATCCATGTACGCAGTGTCCGCCATTAGATTGTTTATTTACTGACGGTTATTGCACCTTGGCGGAGGGTGACAGGTAAATTAGTAGACCACCATTTTAGTGCCATCCAAGAGATATATGCCTTGCGGGAGTGTGCAAGTGTGCATCCTACCAGGCATGAGCTCAACCTCCCTCATCAGCATTCCGTTCATCGTATATATACCGACCTTGACAGCCTCTGGAGACGTCAGCCTCACCCCTCCCTTGAAGGGCTCGATGCGTAGGGCATTGGCTTGTGTCACCTCAATGCCATCAACATCGCTATCGACAAACTCACCCTTGTCGGTGCTGAAGTAATGTCCGTTCTCGGTCGTCAACATATAGATTGAGTGCTCGCCATATGGCTCATACCACTCGGTATCGTCAATAGGCCGCCAAAAGAAACGAATCTCTCTCAAACCTGGTGACATACCTGTGGCATCGTCCCACCTAAACCACTCTCCACTATACCACCAGTACCAGTCGGGCTTCAGGTCAATATAAGTGATGAGCTCATAGATATTATCGGTCACCATCACCCCATCCATAAACATAGCATATCCAGTCTGTCCTGAAATAGTCCTATCGGTAGTGTTCGTCACATATATGGTATATGTCACCTGAGGAGTGACGAGCGAATTATCCTGTTCAGTAATTTCAAGCTGTCCCACATGGGGTATCGGTTTGTAATCCTCGACACGCTCCTCCTCTGACTTTGGCTGGATATTAATTATCGCTTGCTGATAATAATTGTAGTCATACCCATCAGGAACTACAGCACCGAGGTCAAAGTAACCATCACACCAACTACCCCATCCCCAATTGATATAGTAGCGACAGTCCTGATCTACCCCCGAACAAATGAAAGCATGCCCCTCCTTACCATCTATATCGGCACCACGATACCACACAGGACGGCCTGCAAGGAGTTCCTGGTAGATCAAATCATTCCATGCCGCATCAGAGTAATAGCTCCTGTCAATAAAGCGGATCTTAGGAGAATAATCAAAGTGTCTCAACAAAGCGGTTACGGCATCGTACGTATATGCACTAGTGGCATCTGTGCCATAATGTACGCGACAGGCATACCCAGCATCCATCATCAACTGTGCCACAGCATTGGCTTCGGCTTTCGTATAGGAACCTGAAGGATAATAATTGTCAATCATACTGTCCCAGTCATATTCCTTCGTAAGCGAGGTAGACACCGTCGTGTTATAGCCATCGTTGAGTGTTGCAGTGCATGAGCCATGTCCACGTTTAGGCCATTCGTAATATTTCATGATTTGCGCTACAGCCGTGGCTACACATCCCGTAAAGGTCGACTTGCCATTAATCGTGGGGCAATACATATTATAGGGATATCCCTGATTCCATGTCGTTTTTATAAAAGGAAAAACGGGGACGATTTGCTCTTCCGACTGCATTCGAGGCTCACTCGACCCATCCCATACCAGACGAATGTATTGGATATATGCCGCCAGATATTTTGCCAAAGCAGGCGGGATATCCTGACTCGAGAATTTTGAAGAGTGCGAATAGCCGACAATAGGCTTCACCTCATCATCACCAGCGACAATGACGAAGCCGACAGAATCTGCTGGAGCAAACACATAATATTCGGCAGCCTCGTGTGTGGCACGAGTTGTCATGGTAGGCTCGCAAACCAACTGCATTTCAACTCTTGTGACGGAACGATGCACACGATCATATGCACAAGCTTCTGACGAAGCCGATACGAAGAATTTCTCAGCAATGCTACGAGCCGTCTCGACATCTATCGGGTTGGCCCATGTCGCCAATGACACACCAAGCAACAAAAAGAACAGGGAAGTTTTTTTCATAGACACTATCAAAATACAATGTTTAAAGAGAGCATAACGCGCTTCTATTATTTCCAAAAAGCCTCGATGACACATACTTGCAGCCATGTCACCGACGCAAAGGTAAGAAAACTTTCTGATTTCACCATCCACCGAAACCTTTTATTTCAAAGAGCCGTTACGCGCTCAACATTCATCATTATCCGCAACCTCTGACAAGTCCTGCAACAGGGGACATACAATTACATCTCCAATCGGGATCATCACCCATGCATCAGCACTTCATTGTCACTCCACAAAAGATGCTGCACGCCCAGAACAAGAGAAGAAAATCATCACTTTCGGACAACTTCATAGAGGAAGAAAGGGAAGAAAGTTTTCTTTTTTGAACATTTCTGCACAGAAAACGAGCAAATTGCTTGCGCAAATAGAGACATTGCATTAACTTTGTAGACGAAAAACGTTTTTTGAAAAGAGATGGCGGGATTGAATATCGGAGCACAGCCTTTCGTGAAATGGCCAGGCACAAAGAGTCAGCACATACATATACTGACCCAAGCGTTGCCAGCCAACTTCGCCGAGATACCCGACGTCACCTACATCGAGCCCTTCGTGGGAGGCGGAGCATTGCTCTTCCACATGCTGCAGACCTACCCCAACATCCGCCGCGCTATCATCAATGACAACAACCTGGACCTCATCCGCACATACAACACCGTGCGCGACCGAGCCAAGGAACTGGTGACAGAGCTAAAGAAGATCCAACGCGAGTTTCTCCCCCTCGACGAAGATGAGCGACACGAGTACTTCAACGAGATGCGCGACGAGTTTAACGACCGACTCTCCGACGGGCTGCGCCACTCGGCCTTGTTCATCTTCCTCAACAAGACATCAAACGCCAACTACCGCACCAATGCCGAAGGGCGATTCAACGGAGCATACAACCACCTGCTCTACCCCAACATCTGCGACGAGCGCACCATCATGGCCGACAGCAAGCTGCTGCAGCGCGTCACCATCCTCTGCGGCGACTACGAGAAGACCTATAGCGAGGCATGCGGCAACACCTTCTTCTTCCTCGACCCGCCCTATCGTCCCACAGGCAAAAGACACCACAACGCAGAGTTTGGCGACAAGGAGCAGATACGACTGAAGAAGTTCTGTGACCTGCTCACGTTCCGCCACTTCCAGTGGATGCTCACCAATAGCGACGGCAAATGCCAAGACCCCGACGACACCTTCATGGAGCAGCTCTACAACAACTACAACGTGGAGCGCATATGGTCGCGACAGGCCATCGTGGCCAAGCCAGAGAAGCGCGACAAGCTATCGGAGCTCCTCGTGCGCAACTTCCAGCAGGAGATCGTCTCCCTGCGCGACGTCCACTGCCGCCAATTGTCACTGGCATTCTAGCAACCGACAAATAAAGGACACCCCACACGGAGGTGTCCTTTACACTTTTTTACTTGACCTTGCGGCCCGCAACCATAGCCCAACACGAGCCTGCACGGGGACCTTCGGCTGCGCAGCGCAGTCGCTTGCCTCGTCAACCCTCGAGCGCCTTCGCGCAACGCTCGATGTCGGTGGGGCGCACGACGATGTTGGCCACATCGCCCTCGGCAAAGGCATACATGTACTCTATTGACACATCGGCGCGAGCCAACTGCTCGAGTATCTCGCCCAGGGCACCGGCCTTGTTGGGACAGTGGAGACAGACCACATCGGTGAGCATCACCGCAAAGTCGGCCTCACGGAGTATCTCGACCGCCTTGTCCACATCGGAGACGATAAGGCGCAAGATGCCAAAGTCGGGCGTCTCGGCCATACTGAAGGCTTGCATGTTGATGCCATGGCGGCTCAACGTCTTGGTCACTTCGTAGATTCTTCCCGTCTTATTCTCGAGAAATACGGATACTTGCTTGATTATCATAGTCTTTTATTGTTTCAAAAGTTCAAGAGTTCACTATTTCAATATACGGTTGTCGATGACATGCTTGCCCTTGCCTTGGCTGCGCTCGATGCTGCCAGGCTCCATGAGCTTGACGTCGGCACTGATGGAGAGCACGCTCTTGAGGCGGTCGGCCAAGCGCTTCTTCATGCCGAGCATGCTGCCGATGTCGTCGTTGAAGAAGTCGCGACGCACCTCGACCTGCACCTGCAAGGTGTCGAGGTTGCCGGCACGGTCGACAACGAGCATGTACTGGGGCTCGAACTCGGGCATCTCGAGAATGACGCTCTCCACCTGTGAGGGGAACACGTTGATGCCGCGGATGATGAGCATGTCGTCGCTGCGACCCATGATGCGACCCATGCGCACCGAGGTGCGTCCACAAGGACAGGTGCCATCCATCAGGGTGCAGAGGTCTTTGGTGCGGTAGCGCAAGAGCGGCATGCCCTCCTTGGTGAGGGTGGTGAAGACGAGCTCGCCCTGCTGTCCATAGGGCAACTGCTCGAGGGTCTCGGGATTGATGATCTCGGGATAGAAGTGGTCCTCATTGATGTGCGAACCGTTCTGCTCGGTGCACTCGTAGGATACGCCAGGCCCCATGATCTCGCTCAGGCCGTAGATGTTGTATCCCTTCAGACCGAGGCGCTCCTCTATCTCGCGACGCATGTTCTCGGTCCAGGGCTCAGCACCGAAGGCTCCGATGCGCAAGCCGATGTCCTCCTTGGTCAGCCCCATCTTCTCGAGCGTCTCGGCCAAGTAGAGGGCATAGGAGGGGGTGCAGGCGATGCCACTTATCTTGAGGTCACGGATGAGTCGGATGTGCTTCTCGGTGTTGCCCGTCGAGGTGGGTATCACCGTCGCACCGAGGTTCTCCACACCATAGTGAGCACCCAGTCCGCCCGTGAAGAGTCCATAGCCATAGGCCACAGAGAAGGTGTCGTCGCGCGTCACTCCATATGCTGTGAGGCAACGAGCCATCACCTCGGACCACACGGCAAGGTCCTTGCGAGTGTAGCCCACGATGGTGGGGTTGCCCGTAGTACCCGACGAGGCATGTACGCGCACAATCTCCGATGCGGGCGCAGCCTGTAAGCCGTAGGGGTAGTTGTCTCTGAGGTCCTGCTTGGTGGTGAAGGGGAGCTTCACGATGTCGTCGATGCTGCGGATATCCTCGGGAGAGAGGTCCATGGCCTGCATCTTGTTGCGATAGAAGGGGACGTTGTGATACACATAGGTCACCAACTTCTGCAACCGTTTGCTCTGCAGTGCATGCATCTCGTCGCGACTCATGCACTCTTTATTGGGATTCCAAATCATAATACCTATATTTTCTTTTTTACCTTTTGTGGTTGCAAATTTACATAAATTTCTATTTCAGCAAACACCTGCGGATATTTTTTTGCGTTACACGATGCGCAAAATCTTTTGGTTCGCATCGAAAGGACACAGGTCATCCATATTCATTGCCTCTATGGCAAGACCGATGAGATCGTCGGCCCCACAGATCGACACACCACGCTCAGAAGCAAAGTATCGGCCTGCATCCACCATGTAATCCTCAGGGATGAGCCCAATGAGCTCCGTGCCCGTCACCTCGGCACCCAGTTCGCGAGCCACGCGACACACCGTCATGTAGGCTACATGAATGGGACAGAGGGCCACGTCGTTGATGTTCATCGACACCTGCGCACAGCCATACTCCTCGATGTACCACCCAATGGCCTTGCATCCACGCAGCAGCCCAGGGCGACGCACTACCCTACCCTCTGCGTCACGGATGACACGGCCCATCTCATCACGACACACCTCGCCACTGGCTCTCACCCGAGCAGCAATAGCCGAGGCCACCTCACGCGAGGCAGTGTTCAGATTGAAGTTCACGGCGATGAGGAAGTTGCGTGCTCCCACGACCGACGCACCCGAACGAGCAGCCTGCTCAGTGTATTCGTGTCCAAAGTCGGGACGCATCACGGCATCAATCATCTTCTCCTGCAACCCCTCATATTCGCCACGACGACAATCGGCAAGGTTAGCATGCTCGGGGATAAAGGCTGCTGCCTCGTAGCAATAGGTAGGAATACCTAGCTCCTCATATATGCGCTTGGCCAACGTGCGAGCCAGCGCTGCACACTCCTCCAACGTGATATTCTTTATCGGGATAAGGGGAAGCACATCGGTGGCACCGATGCGAGGGTGCTCACCCTGATGAGTACGCATATCGATGCGTTCACTCGCACATCTCACCATACGGAAGGCGGCCTCTACGACAGCCTCGGCAGGCCCCACAAAGGTAATGACGGTACGGTTGGCCGCCTCGCCACGGTCGATGTGTAAAACCCGAACGCCATCGACCGAGCGGATGGCATCGGCGATGGCGTTGATAGTTTCAAGGTTGCGTCCCTCGCTGAAGTTGGGGACACACTCGACGAATTGAGAATTGAAAAATGAAAATTGAAAACTATCAGTTTCCAATTGTTGACTGTAGCATTCAGTATTCAACATTCAGAGTTGATTAAAAGTCATACTTCACCATCACGCAAACACGGTTGTTGGCCACCCAATGGGTGTTGGTCACCATACCGCTGGGCTGATAGTCGCCGTATGCTGTAGCGGTGTGTTCGTACTCGAGGCCTACCTGCATGTTCTCCACCTTGTAGGTCACGATGGGCGAGAAACGGAAGGCTTCGTCCATGCCCTTGTTGTTGCGCACCACAAGACTCGTGTAGTCCTTGCCTGCTGAGCCGTAGTTCTTCAGCCAACCAGCGAAGAAGCCATAGCGAAGCTTCTTGCCATACATCATGGTGATCCATGCCGAGCCGAGCTGCATGGGCTCGTAGTTCTGCACACCATTGTCAAATGTCTCTACGACACAGAATCCTGTGGGCTGCTGCATGTGTGAAGTATTCTGTCCATAGGTAGCCTTGGCACGCACCGAGAGAGCATCAATCTTGAGCGAGCCGAACACCATAGCCGAGTAGCTGGTGAGGCGCTCATCGACACGCATATTGTTTACTATCACTCGCGGAGCGATGGTCGAAGCGCTCACTCCCCATCCGCTGGTAAGGTGCTTGCCCTTAGAGGTCATACCCACGAAGAGTTCGGGTACGAGAGCGTTGCGCTGATAGGTGTTAGAGGTACCATCAAACCCGGCAGAACCGTACTGATACTGATAGAGCGCCGATGCAGTGAACGTGAGCCCTTTGATGGGAGCATAGTTGTAGCGCACCTGCGGAGAGCGATTGAAGGGATTGAAGGGAGCGCCTGTAGCAAGGCTGAACACCTCGGGCATGAGGTCGCCTGCCATCGGATGCCATGCCTGACCCACGAGGAGGTCACTATGCTCCCAAGCCAGCTTGGTGTAGGCCTGACGGATGCGTAGGTTGAAGGCTGTACCTGACGAGGCACCGCAGAAGTCCGACTCAATCTTAGCAGTCGACTTGGCTCCCCAAATCTCGGGACCTGTAACGTTCAAGCCAAAGCGGGTGGTCATAGAGAGGAAGCGCACCGAGGGAAGGGCATTGAGGTCCTCACCATTGACACCAGGCTTGATGTCATTGGGCAACATATTGAACAAGCCCTCATTGGACTGCACACAGCTGCGCGAGTCATACGTGAAATAGTTGCGGACAAATCCGTAAATCTCGGCCTTCACAGCCTTGTCTTGTGCGAAACCCATGCCTACAAACAACATGAGCGCAATCGCTGAAAATACTCTTTTCATGTTTTATCGTGTTTTATTTACATTCTTTTCTGTTACTCAACCACAGTTACCCAACCGTGACGGTCCTCGATATCGCCATATTGGATACCACGCAAGGTGTCGTACAACTTGCGACAGATGGGGCCGGGCTGACCATCCTTAGAGATCACGTAGGAGCGCTTCTCCTCCAAGTCGTCGATGCGCTCAATGGGCGAGATTACAGCCGCTGTGCCACATGCACCAGCCTCCTCGAAGGTATCGAGCTCCTCGATAGGTATCTGGCGACGCTCTACCTTCAAGCCCATATCCTCGGCCAGCTGCATGAGGCTCTTGTTGGTGATAGAGGGAAGAATGGAGGTCGACTTCGGCGTCACATAGGTATTGTCCTTGATACCGAAGAAGTTGGCCGCACCGCACTCGTCGATGTACTTCTTCTCCTTGGCGTCGAGGTAGAACTCACATGAATAGCCCAAGTCGTGAGCCAGCTTGTTGGCCTTCATCGATGCGGCATAGTTGCCACCCACCTTATATATACCTGTGCCGAGCGGAGCCGAACGGTCGTACTGACGAATCACCACGTAGGGGTTTGTAGCAAAGCCACCCTTGAAGTAGGGACCCACGGGCATCACGAATATCATGAACAGATACTCATCAGCAGGGTGCACACCCACCTGAGGGCCTGTACCGATGAGCAAGGGACGGATATAGAGCGATGCGCCACTCTCGTAGGGAGGCACAAAACGCTCGTTCATCTTCACCACCTTGAGCACCATCTCGCGGAACTTCTCTGTGGGCAACTGGGGCATCATGATGCCGTCGCAAGTACTCTGCAAGCGCTCGGCGTTAGCTTCGAGACGGAACACACGCACCTTGCCATCCTTGCCACGGAAAGCCTTCAATCCCTCGAAAGCCTCTTGTCCATAGTGCAAGCAGGTTGCTGCCATATGCATTGTGATAGTCTCGCTATCCGACACCTCAACGTCGCCCCACGCCCCATTGCGATAGTAGCAACGCACGTTATAGTCGGCCTTCATATAGCCGAACGAGAGGTTTGACCAGTCCAAGTCCAATTCTTTTTCCATAACCGTATAGTCTATGTTTAATACCTATATATAATAATAGACTGCGAAATTAGTGCAAAAATCCGATTCGGCAAAGACAATGAAAATTTACTTGCATCATTGAGTGTAAGAAATTTATCCAAGACACACAGAGAGCATCGATATCATTGGAGTTGTCCCAAGACAACTCACAAGATTTCAGAACAAAACGAGAGGCTATGCCTCGACATAACCTCTCGCTTTCAGACGATACTATATTTTCTCTTAGAAAGAAAAACCTAGGCTAATATAAAAGTTCTCATGCTTATATTCTCCAGCAGGCAAATAATAGCCATCGTAGATCTCCGTCACCTCTTTATAATCGAAAGAGGGAGTAACGGCCATAGAGTATCTAAATCCGAGATAGACAGACCTCATCCAAAAACCATATCCTAAGAAGACTCCAGCTTCGAGGTCGTTCCATTCTGAGAAAAGCGCATTCATCAGCATGGCACTAGTCGCCTCATCAATATTGTACTCATCATCATACACATAGTTGTATTCATCAAATAAGTATGAAGGAGTACCAAAGGTATAATTGACGTAGGCTCCAACCTCGACTCCCATGGAGAACTTTTTTCCTCGAGAGCCTATCTTGTATCCTAGTTTAGGAGCAAACTGAGCGCCAAACTGACACACGTTTTGATACTCAGGCCAAGTCTCACTGTACCCGTAACTGCCGTAGCCATTCAAACAATAATTGACTAGGCTGAAGGCCCATCGCGATACGCCAGCCTCATAACCCCAGTAAGCACAGACCGTTTTTGAGTCTTTACGGAAGGGCTTCTCCATGCCATACATAAGGTGCAGACCCGGAATGTCTGTAGCTTCCATCAAATAAATGTATGTTTCTGGCGCCAACATTTGATTCACATTGACTCCGCCCTTAATGTAGTGCTTGGTCTCAAAGGGCTTGGCTGGCTTCTTAGGCTTCGCGGGCTTTTCCTCCACGATGCGCACCACGCGCGAACTGCTCGACGACACAATCTGTGCTTGAGCCATAAAGCCCATCATCACCGCAGCAAATACTAATAAAAAACGTCTCATAGTCATTTATTTTAGAATGCCCAACCAACGTGGAAGTTTACCGTCATAGACGTTCCCTCAAAAGACTCATCATCAAGCCCGAACATTGGAGTGAGACCCAAAAGCGCTCCCACACCGATTTCGAAGCGGTTGATCCAAAATCCGGTATTAACACTTAGACCAACACAGGTATTCTGTTCAGCTGTAATCTCGTCAAACACATACTCCAAGTCATAAAGGTCCGCAACAACTTCTGACTCATAGTCATATTGCAAAAAGAGACCAAGGTCATAGTACCAAGAGAACTTGGGTGTACCTAGCTGGGCTACCAACTTGGGATTGACTATCAAGCCATTCTTTAATATAGTGACATAATTTCCATCAAACGCGAACTCGGTTCCTCGCGAAGCCAAGCCTGCCTCGATACCCCACGAGATGCATGCAGGCTCACCAGCCCTTTGGAAGAAAGGCTTTTCGTAACCGAACACCAGATTGTATCCCAACGTGCCGTAATGATCAGAGTCACGATACCCGTAAAAAAGTTGGTCGCCAACGTAATCGAGATCCGAGAATCCTCCCTTCACATAGAACTTTGGTTCGAAGGGTTGAGTGGGCTTTTGCTCCACAGGTTCTACGATGCGTACCACACGCGAGCTGCTCGACGACACGATTTGCGCTTGAGCATAGGCTCCCATCACCAACAACAATGCAGCTAACAAAAACTTTTTCATATACTATTCTATTAATTGGCAGATTACTTCACTATAGCATTCAATTTATCACGCTCCGATGTTGTCTGCACCTTTTCCATACGTATCCATTCAAGGTCACTATCTTCTGCAGTCTTCCAGTTCACAAAATTGGCGGGAAAACCAACAACCTCGAGCACTCCACCATCCTTTAAAAGATCGTTTGCTACGAAATTGAATATGGCTGCTACGATTACATCACAATTGTATTTTTTGGCAATTTTATATACACCATAACTCCTAAGGTTTGCCATATCAATAGCCCCATTTGGCGCAATTACCCCTAATTCAATAATTTCAGCTGCCGACACTCGTATTGAATCTCGGATTCGCCCCTTAGAATTGTCCACCTTCAGCTCTACGGTGAGAGGCTTAACGTAGGCATTGGACATTACATCCAACAGACGTGCCTGTGTCTCTTTCAAACTGATTACCTGATTCGTCTTTTGTGCCATCGCACCGGTTGCGCACACTACCATGAGAAGTGCAGCCATCAGAACTTTCTTGTTCATACTATTGTGTTTTTCCTTACTGCCTACAAGCCTCTCCAATTCGGCATTTTATAACTATCTTGTTTGCTAGGCAAGGGGAACGTAGAGGCTTGTCGTGCTCATCATGTAGATACAACATGAAACGTCCTCTTGACTGAGGTACATACCACTAGCACGGCAAAATTAGATTAAACCTAACATATTTGCAAGTTTTATCGAGACGAATGTAATATAATGTTAAATATTTTCGTCTCTTAACTCGTTCTGACCTATCACTCCACTACTCCCTTAGGGTTCTCACCATACCTGTTCGTTCCAGGCTGACTATCCTTGCAGTACCATACGAGGAGTACGATGGAGTAGATGATATAGAGCACATAGGGAATGACTATCATGCCCAGCATCTCACTTAAGACAGTGAGCACGATGGTTTCTGACTCTACGTCAATATTGGTAACTCCCATACCGGCCACAATTTCAAAAACCTTAACCACTATCCACACAGCCCATACCACACCGAAAATCAATGCCGCACCATACCACCAGCCGCTGCGACCAATGTCGTGGAGGCGGCGGGTAGTCACTGCAAAGCTAACAATAGCGAGGTACGCACTAATGATAAGTACACCGAAACTAGCGAACAGCGACGACAAATAATTATCCTCAGGAATCTCATCAGTCACGAAAGAGACGACAAGACCAATAATAAAGGAAAACAATGTCCACCACCAATACTCAGAGCGGCGGGCACGACCTTTGAATACAAACGACTTCTTCAAACAAGTCTTGACGGCTTCCACGAAGCCCATACGTGTAGTTTCCATAATTTTATGTCATTGGATTTTTGCAAATGTACATTTTCTTCTTTTATCCTCCAACGATTCGTCCGAGATTCTGAATCAACGCACAAAAAAAACGAGTAAAGCTATTCCCAAATATAGCTGTATCTTAATTCGGATTTTCTAGTACTGTACGAATTAGAGAGTCTGACTGTTGTGATACGTCCTTCCTCATCGTATGAGTATTCCTTATAAGTTAACTCACGTTCAAACATGCCATGAGTGGTAGATTTGATTAATTGACCATCAGTGTTATATTCATATACACCTTCAAATTGCACTGTAGATTTCCCTGTTTCACCGTTCGTCCATGTCTCACGAAGCATATTGCCCTGTTCATCATATTCCCAAAAGAAAGTACCGAACAATTCCTTGTCATCAAGACTGTAACTCACCTTAGTCACATTGTTCCCAGAATAGCTGTACTCGTGAATGTATCCAAAATCATCTCCAAATATTGGTTCACGCTCAATCTCTTTCTTTACACGATTATCTGCATAGTATTCATACTCCCAAATTTCACTTATATCACCATCTTCATCATAGATTTCTTTTTTCAGGATCTTCCCCTCAGAGTCATTGGAGTAGAATATTCTACCATCCAGTAAACCCAAGAAGTATTTATTTTCCTCTATCAAATGAGAATTACTGTCATATGTATATTCGTACCTATAATTTAAACGGCCATCAACCAATGAATTATAATAATTAGTTGTCTTACTTGTCAAGCAACCATCCTTGTCGTAACGCCATTCTTCGTACAATTCCCCCTTTTCCGTGGGCTTTCCAAAGTCATACTCGTGCTCGTATATGGTAATTGCGGCTAAATACTTCTCGTGATTCTCCAAATCTGAGTCTTTCGTACATGAAACAAATACAATCATGAACAACGCTACAATGGATAAATAATAATACTTTTTCATATTCATATATATTTACTTGTTAAAACTCATAACCTATTTTCACAGCAATTCCTTCTGTGGTTCTTAGTGTTCCCTTTCGTAAATAGTCCATACTTGACGAACTTACAAATTTGTAGAATGTCTCAAACTCCAACTGCTCCGTAGTGTATCCAACATGGATATTTACTGCATTCTTTTCCCCCATTGCAATTCTGCACCCCAATGAGATATTCATACATAACCCTCCCTCGTATGTTATGTATTTACCAGCTTTAACATCGAGAAAAGGTACGTAATGTCCTTCAGACATATTAAAACGGGCGTTCACAAACAAAGGAATGTCTACCTTGCTTTTACGGACATCCAGTGGTATCACCATTGATGGAGTCTCGTAAGAACTCATAAAGTGCATGCCTGCACCTCCGCCAACAAAGAAACTTGGAGGTATCTGATACCCATGCGATGTATTCACCTCAAAACGGCTGAACGTGTAATCGCCCGCTCCAATAGTATAACCTCCATCAAAGAAACCTCGATAACATTCTCTGGAAACGTTTTGTGCCAAATTAGCTGTTGCGGAAAGAGC
>JAEIGA010006685.1_pt1 | contig 17566 bp, 19 predicted proteins | sample 9270691 | NCBI WGS metagenome assembly JAEIGA01 (sample SAMN17057246, study PRJNA624740) | gut metagenome | biome: biome; isolation source: fecal sample | host: Bos grunniens | place: China: Xizang | collected 2019 | reverse complement strand
CAGGTTTTGGTCTTGGATTTGAAAGACTTATTATGTATATGACCGGTATTTCAAACATCCGTGATGTTCTTCCGTTCCCAAGAACAACAGGTACTGCAGATTTCTAATATTTTATATTTTCATAGTGGAGTTAATTTATGAATCAATCTTATTTAAAAATGTCAAAAGACGAATTGAAGGTACAGTACGATGCTATTTTAGCGGAGTATAATGATATAAAGGCAAAAGGTCTTAATATTGATATGTCACGCGGTAAACCAGGAAGTGACCAACTCGATATTTCTGACGATATGCTTAAAGTTTTCCAAGATGGAAACTTTAAAACTGAAGCGGGTTTTGATGTAAGAAACTATGGTTTACTTCAGGGTATTCCTGAGTGTCAGAAACTTTTCAGTGAGCTTTTAGAAGTTGAACCACAGAATATTATTGTTGGTGGTAACTCAAGTCTTTCACTAATGTATGACTATGTAAACCAATGTATGTTTTTAGGTGCAGGTTTTACACCTTGGTCACAGCAGGGTAAAGTAAAATTCCTTTGTCCTTGCCCCGGTTATGACAGACACTTTGCTATCTGTGAATCATTAGGCATTGAAATGATAAATATTAAAATGACTGCTGAGGGTCCTGATGTTTCACAAATTGAAGAATATGTAAAAGACCCTATGGTTAAAGGTATGTTTGTTGTACCGAAATACTCAAATCCACAAGGTATTACATTCTCAAAAGAAACTGTTAAAAGAATTGCGGAATTAACACCTGCAGCGAGTGACTTCAGAATTATATGGGATAATGCGTATATTGTTCACGATTTAACTGAGAAAAGCGACGATTTACTTAATATTTTCTCTGTTCTTCCTGAAAGAAATAAGAATATGGTGGTTGAAGTTACATCAACTTCAAAAATTTCTTATCCGGGTGCAGGTGTATCTTGCCTTGCTTCATCTGAGGATAATATTAAAGAAATTTTAAAACGCCTTACAGTTCAGTCTATCAGTTACGATAAACTCAATATGTTAAGACATGTTAAATACTTCAAAAATCTTGATGGTATCAAAGCTCATATGCAAAAACATGCAAAGATTTTAAAACCTAAATTCGATGCAGTTATTGACACATTAAATGCAGATTTAAGCGGTCTTGAGATTGCAGAATGGAATGAACCAAACGGTGGTTATTTCATCAGTCTTGACGTAACAGGTGGTAGTGCTTCAAGAGTTGGCGTTTTGTGTAAAGAAGCAGGTGTGACACTTACTAATGTTGGTGCGACATTCCCTTACGGTAAAGACCCCGGTGACAGTAATATAAGAATTGCACCTACATTCCCAAGTGCAGATGTTTTAAAACAAGCAGTTAAAGTTCTTACAGTTTCAGTAAGACTTGCTTGTCTTGAAAATCTTATGAAATAAGGAGTAAAAGCTATGATTCGTATTGGTCATGGTTACGATGTTCACGCTTTTGCAGAAAACAGAAAATGCATAATCGGTGGCGTAACGATTCCTTATGAAAAAGGTCTTTTGGGTCATTCTGATGCCGATGTTTTGTTACACGCAATTTCCGATTCACTACTTGGTGCAGCAGCGTTAGGCGATATTGGTAAACACTTTCCTGATACCGACCCTGAATTTAAGGGTGCTGACAGTCTTGTTTTACTTGAAAAGGTTAATGACTTGTTAGTACAAAATGGCTACAAAGTAGTTAATGTTGATTCAACAGTAATTGCTCAGGCACCAAAACTTGCACCTTACATTTTGGAGATGCGTGAAAATATTGCAAAAGCACTTAAAGTAGATATAGACTTTGTAAGTGTAAAAGCGACAACCGAAGAAAAAATGGGCTTTACAGGTAGAAAAGAAGGTATTTCTGCACACTCTGTATGCCTTATAGAAAAGTAAACAAATTTAAACCCTTGCATATTATATATTGATTTCAAAATATAATATGGAAGGGTTTTTTATGAGCAAAAAGGGTGTAAAGGTTTCTTCTGTTACCCTTGCAATGAAAGGTAGAGATTTATTGCTAAAAAACGGTTATAAAGCATATTTAACCCGCAATCCAAAACCTGGTAAAGGTGAGGGATGCGGGTATTTTATTTATATAAATAATCCTGACAAGCGAAGTTTTCAAATTTTACAGAATAACGGTATAAAAGTAATTGAATTAGTTGATTTGGGGGATATTTTATGATTTATTTGGACAATGCGGCAACAACTTATCCGAAACCGACAGAAGTTATAAATGCGGTAAATAAATCTCTTAGTTTATATGGTGCTAATCCTGGTAGAAGTGGTCATAATTTATCAATAAATACAGCGATGGAAATATATTCTGCCAGAGAAAAACTTAATGAACTTTTTGATGGTTATGGTAGCGAATTCGTTAGTTTTACAATGAATTGCACATATGCGATAAATATGGCAATAAAAGGTGTTTTAAAAAATGGTGACCATGTTATTATGTCATCATTGGAACACAATTCGGTATTAAGACCAATTTATAAAATGGTAACTGATGGTGTTATTTCCAACTCAATTTTTACTGTTACTCACGATGCACAAGAAACTATCTATAATTTAAAAAAAGAAATCAGAGAAAACACTAAACTTATTATTGTAACGGCGGTTTCAAATGTCTTTGGGGATATTTTACCTTTAGAGCAGATTTCAAAAGTTGCAAAAGAAAATAATATTTTGTTCTTTGTTGATGGTGCTCAGGGAGCAGGTGTAATTCCGATTAAAATGAAAAAAATAGGTATAAACTGCCTTTGCGTGCCGGGGCATAAAGGTTTACTTGGTGTAATGGGTGCCGGTGTGATTCTTCATGATGGTTGTATAAATGATACAATTATTGAAGGTGGTACAGGTAGCGAAAGTTTCAATTTTTTACAACCACAGAATTTCCCAGAGAAATTAGAGGGTGGAACGCTTAATGTCCCGGCAATATGTGGGTTAAAAAAGGGTGTTGAGATTGTTTCTTCTTATGGTGTAGAGAATATTTTTAAAGAAGAAACTGCTCTTATGAAATTGATGTTCAACGAACTTTCAAGTATGCGTAAAGTTGTTCTTTACAGAAATGAATATAACGAAAAAATCAAAGCACCATTAATAGCTTTTAATATAAAAGGTTATCACAGTGAAGAGGTAGCGGGTTTTCTTAATGAAAATTCCGTAGCGGTCAGAGGAGGGTATCAGTGTTCACCATTAGCACATAAAACTTACAAGACAGAAGATACTGGTGTTGTCAGAATAAGTCCATCAAGATTTACTACAAAAAAAGATGTAAATAATGTAATAAATTTGCTTCAAAAAATTGCAAAAAATAAAAAAGTGTGATATAATAAATCAGTATATGTGGTAGTATGTTCTAATTATGTAGAAAAGGGTGAAAAAATGTCGGGTTTTGTTGAATTTTTTAAGACAATTTGGGGTGCATTTTTAAGTTTTGATTTCCCATACGATTTGTTTGATATATTATTTGTTACATTTGTTATTTACGAAGCAATTAAATTTATCAGAGGTTCTCGCTCATTCCATTTAATAAAAGGCATTGCTTTTATTGGCGGACTTTATCTAATTGTTAAGTTTGCAAAAATGGAGGCAAGTGAATTTCTTCTTTCATCACTTATCGAAAATGCTCTTATTGTACTTGTTGTTTTGTTTGCCCCCGAGATTCGTAATATCCTCGAAAGATTCGGCAGACGCTCAATTTCAGATTTTTCATTCTTGAGCTTCAGAAATAATGGTGCTTATCAGGAAGCAGTAACAACTTTAGTTAATGATTTCTGCAAAGCTGCCGGAGAAATGAGTGAAACTAAAACAGGAGCATTGGTTGTATTTGAAAGAGAAACACCACTTAATGATGTTATTAAATCAGGTACTGTTTTAGATGCACGTTCTTCTGCTGAACTTTTTAATGGCGTTTTCTTTAAAAACTCGGCATTACACGATGGTGCAGTTGTTGTCAGAGGTGCAAAAATATATTCTGCAGGTTGTATTTTGCCTCTTACACAAAACAACTCAATCAGTAGTGATTTAGGTACAAGACATAGAGCAGCAATCGGCATGAGTGAACAAAGTGATGCAGTAGTTGTTATTGTTTCAGAAGAAACAGGGTTTATTTCAGTTGCTGTAAACGGTAAACTTCAACGCGATGTTCAGACCGGTAAACTTCGTGAAATTTTGTTAAGTGAACTTATTACTGAAAATCAGAAAAAAGAAAATTCTAATAAATTTATGAGAGGTGAAAAAAGTGACAACAAATAAAAGTAAGTTTTCAAAGCTTTTAAATAACAATAAATTTGTTTTTGTTATTGCTTTTCTTTCATCAATTATAATCTGGTTAGCGGTTGCTATTAACGTAAGTCCAGAAACAACAAGAACTATAAATAAAGTTAAGGTTACTATTGATAATACTGTACCATCTCAGTTTGGGCTTGAAGTTTTCGGCGATACTGAATTTTATGTTGATGTTACAGTAAAGGGTAAAAAGTATCAGATTTCTCCTGCGAACCTTTCAGCAGAAGATATTGTTGTTTTAGCACAGACCAATAATGTTGATTCAGCCGGTAACAGAACACTTTTGTTAAAAGCAGAGTCAGCAACAGGTTCAAACAACTATACAATCTCTTCAATTTCACAAAGAAGTATTGATGTTTATTTTGATGTACCTAAAACGATAGATATGGTAGTAGAACCTGAAGTTATAACAGATGGTTTTGAAGTTGTAAAAGAAGGGTTTGTTACGGGTCCTGTAAATCTTTCTGAAACATCTGTAACTCTTACCGGTCCTGCAACTGAGATTAATAAAATTGAGAAAGCGGTTGCAAGAATTAAACTTGATTCTTCTCTTTCGTCAAATAAATCTGCTGATGCACAAATTATTCTTCTTGACGAAAAACATAATTCGGATTTTAAATTTGTGAAATCTGATATTAATTCAGTTGTTCTTACAATTCCTGTACTTCGTGTTAAAGAAGTTGATACAACAGTTCTCTTTAAAAATGCACCGGATGAATATGTTTTAAACCCCTTAACATATACTGTTTCACCGTTAAAAGATTATTTTAATATTTCTGTTGATGAGTACGAAAAAACAACTGAATTTTCAGTTGGTACAATTGATTTTAAATCTGTTTCACCGTCAAATTATGTTTTTGAATTTTTAAGAGCAGATTTACCTGTTTCTGATGAAAGTCAGACTGAAAAATTTGTAGTAAGACTTGATGTTTCAAATCTTTCACAGGAATATTTTGTTGTTGCAGGTAGTAAGGTTAAGGTTAATAATCCTGATAACCTTAACTATAGTGTTTCAGGACTTAATAAATCTGTTATGATAGTTGGTTCTGAAAAAGCATTGGAAAGTATAACAGAAGACGATATATCTGTGGAAATTGATATTTCTTCAATTAATATTTCTGCAGGTCAGACTACAACAGTTCCTGCAAATGTTACTGTGAAAAGTGCAAATTGTTGGGTTTACGGAACTTATACAGTAGAAGTATCTTTATAAATTCAGGAGAAAATAAATGAAATTAAAAAAAGTTTTATCAGTAATTATTGTTACAGTAATGCTTTTGAATTTATCGGGGTGTTCACTCAATTTCTTTTCGACTGAGACACTTTTGAAACCACCGGCACTTTCAGGTAAAAGTGGTGAAGTTCAGGAAGCATTCAATAAACTGATGAGTGGGAAAACATTCCTTTTAAAGACGCCAACAAAAGGTGATTATAAATCATCTTTTGTTCTCTATAACATAGATAACGATGAAGACGAAGAGGCAATTGTTTTTTATACAGACTCTTCAACTGATACAACAGTAAGGATTGCTGTTCTTGATTATGTTAATCGAAAATGGGTTCTTGTTACTGATATAAAAGGTTCTGGTAGTGGTGTTTATGATATTGCATTCCCTGACCTTGATGGTGATAAACTTCCCGAAATTGTAATTTCCTGGTCGCTTTTTGATACCAAACTTACCAAGATGCTTACAGTTTATAAAGTTTCGCAATTAACAAATAAAAGTTTTGGTATTGAAACTTTGGCAAATGAATACTTTAATGCCAAGGCATTTTTAGATTTGAATTCCAATGATGTTAACGATTTAATAATTGTTTATCTTGATGATGCATCAGCAGTCCAGAACTCTTATTTCAGAGCATTTTCAATTCAAAATAATAGTTCAATTGTTAAATTCTGTGAGATTCTTCTTGATTCAACAATTACATCTGTTTCTGCAATACATTCAGATGAAATAAGTTTAAAAAATGATTCGTATACAAGGGTTTTTCTCGATTGTATTAAAAGTGATACCTCAATGTTTACAGAAGTTATTTCCTGGGATATTGAAACGCTAAAAGTAAAAAGAGAAATAGAAGAACCTTCTAAAAATACTTTAAGAAATGTTAAATTGCATTCAAGGGATATTGATAGTGATGGTAAAATAGAAGTCCCTGTAAACACTAAATTTTTTACAGGTGAAAAGGCAGTTTCAGTTAGTTTATCGGGAGTTGTTTACAACTTTTCTATGGTAGAATGGAAGAATATTTCAGATGATAAAACTGCTGAAAGATTAAAAAGTGTTTATAACCCGATACATTCTTATTTATTAAGTTTTCCTTGGTCGGATGATGTTACGGTGAATTTTGATAAAATTGAAAACCAGACCAATTTTTGTATTTGGAATACAGATACAAAAGAAATTGAAGATATTCTTTTTACAATAAAATTTATTGAGAACTATGATAAATTAAGCAGAGATATTGATGACTATGAAGAGAGTGTTTTATTTCAGACTGAAACAGGGTTTTTTATTTATGAAATAACACCTTACGGTGAAAATTTTGCTATAACAGATGAGTTTATTAAATCTTCGTTTATAAAGGTATAGTAGGTGAAAAAATGAAAAAAGTGTTAATTGCAGAAGATGAGTCAGCAATCAGAGAAATAATTGCTATAACTCTCAAAAGAGCGGGTTACGAAGTAACCGAAGCTTGTGATGGTGAAGAAGCATTATTGTTATATACAGAACACGAAAATGAATTTGATGTTGTGCTTCTTGATATTATGATGCCAAATATTGATGGTCTTGAAGTTTGTAAAAGACTTCGCAAAATCAGCAGTACTGTCGGTATTATTATGCTTACAGCAAAAACTCAGGAGATGGACAAGGTATCCGGTCTTCTTATGGGTGCTGATGATTACATAACAAAACCATTTTCACCATCAGAATTGATGGCTCGTGTTGATAGTGTTTACAGACGAGTTGCAATGAATTCAAATCAGAACAATCAACAGGTTCCTGCCGATAAAATCAATATAGGTCCATTTGAACTCAATTTAAGAAACAGAACACTCTTTAAAAATGGCGTTCAGATTGAACTTACACAGGTTGAGTTCCAGATTATAGAATTCTTTTTCACCAATCCCGGTAAAGCACTCAGCAGAACCGATATTTTAAAACATGTATGGGGCGAGTCATATTATGGTGATGAAAAAGTAGTTGATGTTAATATGCGTCGTCTCAGAATGAAAATCGAAGATGAACCATCTTTACCAAAACATCTTGTTACAGTATGGGGAATGGGATATAAGTGGAATTGATTCGTAAAAGATTTGATAAAATTAAATCCTTTTTTCAACCCGAAGGTATAACAAAGCGTTGGATGACAAATACGCTTTTGGTTACAGCGATAATTCTTGCGATAATTCTTTCGATTTCCGTCTATGCTGTTGCGAGTTATTACAGAACTTATGCTTCAAATGTTTTGTATAGTTATGCAAATGACAGTGTTACAACTTTCTTTTCACCATATCTTGATGGGACAGAAGAATCTTTTCAAGAAAAATCAATGGAATTTGTAGAGAATTTTACCGATAAATCAAAGGTTGAAGTAATGGTTATAGACAGACACGGCAGAGTTGCAGTTTCATCATCAGGTTTTGCAGTTGAAGAAACTATGAAAAGCATGGATGATGTAACGGATGCTATGGAGTCAAAAACTGGTATCAGTAGTTGGACCGGGTTTAATGAAAATGGCGAACACGTTATGAGTGTTGCAATGATGTTCCCTACATCTGATGGTAATTTCAAAGGTGCAGTAAGATTTGTAACTTCGCTTTCAAGTATTGACTCACAGATTTATGGGTTTGTTGCAATTGTTGTCTTGATTTTTATTATTGCTTTAGCTTTCGTTACAGTGTCGGGTTCATTCTTTATCAGAACAATTGTTGTTCCTGTAAGGAAAATCAATGATGCTACAAAAGAGTTCACGCAAGGTAATTTTGATGTGCGGATTGAACTTGCCGGTGACGAAAAGGACGAAATTAATGAACTGGCAGATTCTGTTAATAATATGCTCAACGAAGTATCTGCAACAGATAAAATAAAAAATGACTTCATTACGACTGTATCTCACGAATTGCGTACACCTTTAACCGCTATAAAAGGTTGGGGTGAAATGCTTCGTGAATTAGGTCCTGATGATATAGAACTTGCAAAGCGTGGTACTGATATTATAATCAGTGAATCTGAGCGTTTATCACAATTAGTTGAAGAACTTCTTAACTTCTCAAGAATTCAGAATGGTACTCTTTCTTTGAGACTTGAAAAGATAGATGTTTTAGCAGAACTTGATGAAACAATATTTGTTTTTAAAGAGCGTTCAAAACGCGATGGTATAGAACTTACTTATTCTGCACCAGAGTTACCTGCACCAATGATGGCAGACCCTAACAGAATTAAACAAGTTTTTGTTAATATTCTTGACAATGCTTTCAAATATACTGAAAGTGGTGGTATGGTAAGTGTTGAAGCGTATATTTCAGATGGTAATTTAATAATACAGGTTCTTGATACCGGTTGTGGTATAGCACAGGAAGATTTACCAAATGTTAAAATGAAATTCTATAAAGCGAATCTTCAGGTGCGTGGTTCCGGAATTGGTCTTGCAGTTGTAGATGAACTTGTAAAAATGCACAATGGTACACTTGATATACAGAGTAAACTTGGTATTGGTACAACTGTTACAATTGCTTTACCGGTTGAAGTAGTAGATGTTGAAAATGATAGTAATTTATTTGATGAGATTATAGGAGAAGATATATCTGATGTCTAAAGAAAATAAAAAAGTTTCTATTGGTGGTCAGGCATTAATTGAAGGTATTATGATGCAGGGACCGAAAGGTGCTGCTATGTCTGTCCGTTTACCAAGTGGTGAAATTGAAACTGAGCAACTTGAATTAAAGAAACTTAAAGATAAATTTAAACCTGCGGGATGGCCTTTAATCAGAGGGATTGTTAATTTTGTTGAGTCTATGTTATTTGGTTTCAAATGCATTGAAAAATCAGCAGAAAAAGCAGGACTTGATGATGATAACATTCCTGAAGAGGAGATGTCTAAACTCGACAAATGGCTTTCTGAGCATTTTGGTCCTAAAATGATTGCAGTAATTTCAGGTATTGCTATGGTTTTAGGTTTTGGTCTTTCTTTCCTTTTGTTTGTTTATTTACCAACATTTCTTGTTGATATGGTTGATAAATATATTTTTAAAGATGCACTCGCCAATTTACATCCGCTTTTTGAAGGTATAATGAGGATGATTATATTTATTTTCTATTTTTACCTCGTTTCTCTTATGCCTGATATCAAGCGTGTGTTTATGTACCACGGAGCAGAACACAAAAGTATTTTCTGTTACGAAAATGGCTTGGAACTGACAGTTGAAAATGTTAAGAAACAGTCCCGTTTTCACCCAAGATGTGGTACAAGTTTCATTTTTGTTGTTATTATAATAAGTATTTTTATTTCTTCTATACTAGTTGTTTTGTTCCCTACAATTGATGATGTAAGACTTGTATGGATTGCAATAAAATTACTAATAATACCTATAACAGTTGCATTCAGTTATGAGTTTATCAAATATGCCGGTACTCATGATAATATTTTAGTTAAAATACTTTCTTTCCCAGGACTTATGATGCAACGTATTTCAACAAAAGAACCGACTGATGATATTATTGAGGTTGGTATTGCAGCTTTAAAAGCAGTTTTACCGGATGATGTGGAGGACAATAATTGAATTTATACACATTTTTCAGAAATTCAGTAAATGCTTTATCAAGAGCAGGGTGTGACAGTCCTGAATTTGATGTTCAGCAGTTGTTTGATTTTTGTCTGAATATAAATAAAACTCAACTTCTTTTAAGAGCAAATGAAAAAATTGACGATATGAATCTCGATTTTTTCAATGACTGTTTAGAAAAAAGAAAAAATCGTGTTCCACTTCAGTATATTTTAGGTGAATGGGATTTTTATAAATATAAATTCAAGGTTGGGGAAGGTGTTTTAATTCCACGACCTGAAACAGAGATTATTCCGGATTACATTTATAATAAGTTTAAATCTAATCCGCCGAAAGTTGTTTATGATGTTTGTTCAGGCAGTGGTTGTTTAGGGTTAACTATTGCAAAACTTTTTCCACTTTGTAAGGTTTATTCTATTGATATTTCAGACGATGCTATAAAATATACTACACTTAATAAAGAACTTTTAGAAATTGATAATGTAACAGTAAAAAAAGCCGATATGCTTGACGAAACTTCACCAATCGGGCTACCGTTTGCTGATATTATTATTTCAAACCCACCATACATAAAAACTGACGAACTGAAAGATTTACAGGAAGAAGTTCAGTTTGAACCGGCTATAGCACTTGATGGTGGTGAAGATGGTCTTGTATTCTACAGGGCATTAAAAAATAACTGGTTTCCGTTTTTAAATCGTGATGGTTTAATGATTTTGGAATGCGGTGAAAATCAGGCGAAAGATATACTTGAAATTTTCCTGACTTCAGCAAAAGGTGCACGGATTATTGAAGATGGTCAGGGGATTGAAAGAATAATAGTTTTAAAAAAATAATTGGAGAAGAAAATAATGATTAGTATTATAAGACAAGTATTTTCCGGTCAGATGGATTTTATATATCTGATTATATATTTAGGTGCAACTGCATACGTAGTTTTTTGTACATTACCATTGCACGAATACGCACACGCATTTGCAGCAGATAAATTAGGTGATGATACCCCAAGAAGAATGGGCAGACTCACAATAAGTCCAATGGCACATATAAGTCCTTTGGGTGCGTTAATGATATTCTTATGTGGTTTTGGTTATGCAAAACCTGTACCGGTAAGAATGAAAAATTTTAAAAATCCTAAAAGAGATATGGCTCTTGTTGCGTTAGCCGGACCATTATGCAATATTTTACAGGCATTAATTTATTTGTTTTTATACTCACTTATTACTTCATTGGAAGTCGCAAATCCTGCAATTGCTTATGTGGCACTATTCTTTTATTTTGCTGCGGATGTTAATATAGGACTTGCGGTGTTTAATCTTCTTCCTATTCCACCACTCGATGGTTCAAGATTGGCTACTGCTTTACTTCCTGCAAAATACTATTACAAAGTTATGCAATATGAAAGACAAATTACAATTGCTCTTTTCATTTTAATTATTACCGGTGTTTTGACAGCACCATTAAGTATTATTTCGGATTTATTATTTAATTTCCTTTACGGAATAACACAACTCCCATTTTAGAAAACGGTGAATTATGGAAAAAATATCTTATAAATTAGAAGTGTTTGAAGGTCCTATGGACTTGCTTCTGCATTTGATTACAAAACATAAAATTGATATTTATGATATACCTATTGTTGAACTTGTTGACCAGTACACTGAGTATGTCCGTGCCATGCAAGAGGAAAATATGGATGTTGCAAGTGAGTTCCTTGAGATGGCTGCAAGACTTGTTTATATTAAAACAGTTTCGCTTCTTCCGGTATATGAAGATGCAGAAGAACAGAAAAACTTACTCACACAGGAACTTATAGAGTATCAGGAATGTAAACTTCTTGCACAGAAACTTGCGTGTATGACAACGGGTTTTGACTATATCGTAAGAGCGGTTCCGGAAGATGTTGAACCTGACCTAACTTATAAAAGATTACATGAACCGTCGGAACTTTTAAAAGCGTATGCAACAGTGGTTGGTAAAAAATTGAGAAAATTACCACCGCCTCTTGATTCATTTAAAACAATTGTTGCAAAAAAGATAGTTTCTGTTGGTTCGAAAATCGACTCAATAATGAATGCTTTAAGAACTAAGGGTAAGCATAAGTTATTTGATTTTTATAAAACTGCTACAAGCCGTTCAGATTTAGTTGCTTCGTTTTTAGCAATTCTTGAACTTGCTAAAGATAAGTCTATTTACCTTACAGGTGACGGTGAAGATATTCAAATTGAACTTTTGGAAGGAAATGAAAATACTTGATAGAGAAAAAATTGTTAGCGATTGCAGAAGCGGTTCTTTTTGCCGCTGCAGAGCCGATTGAACACACAAGACTTTCTATTGTTTTAGGTACAGATAGTGAAGTTACATTAGAGATTTTAGATATTTTAAAAGAAAAATACGAACAGGAAGAAAGCGGTTTATGTCTTTTGAAACTTGGTAGTAAATATCAGATTTGCAGTAAAAAGGAGTACATAAACGAAGTTCGCGCAGTTCTTGATTTAAAACGAAACACACCACTTTCGCAAGCTGCTTTTGAAGTTCTTGCAATTATTGCATATAACCAACCAATAACTAAACCATATATTGAACAGATTCGCGGCGTTGATTGTTCTGGTGTTGTAAGTACACTTTGTCAACGTGGTCTTATTGAAGAAAAGGGGCGTTTAGAAGTACCCGGAAGACCTGTTCTTTATGGTACAACCGATGACTTTTTAAGATGTTTTTCACTCAGTGCTTTGTCTGAACTTGAAGAATTACCCAATGTTGATAAACAACTTCTTATGTCAGATGTTGACTCTGGTCAGTTATCTCTGTTTGATGGCGATAGCGACCTGGAGACTAGTGAAGAAGATAAAGAAACTGTAACAGCAGAATAAATCATTATACTATTCTTTTTTGAAAGGAGGGTTTTGGTGACAGCGCTATACATAATTTTAGGTATTGTAATTTTTTTCGTAGTCTTATTTTCTTTAAAAGTGTCGGTTATTGTTGAAATGACAGATATAAATAAAGTTATAATTAGATATCTGTTTTTTAAATTTACTGTTGTAGATTCATCAAAACCTTCAAAAGAAAAGAAATCTAAAAAAGAAAAGAAGAAAAAAACAGAAGAAACTGCTGTAACTGAGCAAACAGAAACAACTACTCAACAACCTGAAAATAAAAAACAGGGTAATAGTTTTTTAAAACAATTATATATTGACCAGGGTTACGATGGTATTGAAAAAATGCTTTTTTCAGTAAGAGATTCTTTAGGTTCGTTTTTTGGTAAGTTATATAAAACATTTACTATCAACGAGTTTTATCTCACAATGCATATAACTGGTAGCGATGCAGCAGATACCGCTATTAAATATGGTAAGTTATCTGCGTGGTTATTCCCATTCTTAGGTAAAGTTGCTTCAACTTGCAAAATGAAGAAATACGATTTTGATATAAGTCCTGATTTTCTTGGAGTTAAAAATCAGGCGGATTTATATTTAGATGTATCCGTTGTTCCTATTAGAATAACAAATGGAGTAATTGTTCTTGCATTGCAACTAGTATTTAAAGTGTTATTAAAGGTTCTTTTTTCAAACAAAAATGCAAAAAAGAGCGTTAATATAAATAATAAAACAACAACTGAAGATTCAGGTGTTGAACAAGAAACTCAAAAATTATAATTTAAAATAAAAAAGGATGGTGCTTGAAAATGGAAAAATCAGCAAACGGAATTTTAAGAACTACAATTGAAAAGGTTAGAGATTTAGTAGATGTCAGCACAATTATTGGTGAACCTATAAATCTTCCTGACGGTCTTACAATTGTTCCGGTTTCAAAGGTTACTTATGGTTTTGCATCAGGTGGTTCAGACTTTCCATCAAAAAACAATGTTGAACTTTTTGGTGGTGCAGGTGGTGCAGGTATTACAATCAATCCAGTTGCATTTCTTGTTGTAAAAGATGGCGATGTTACAATTAAACATATCACTGCAAATGATAACGCAGTCGAAAGAGCGGTAACAATGGTACCGGAAATGTTTGACAAAGTTACAAGTTTTGTAACCAAAAATAAAGAAGATAAAGCAAAAACAGAATAATTTAATATAAAATTTTTTCCGCCTGCATATATTTCATTGAAAGCAGGTGGTGAAGTTGCAAAAGAAAGTATTTTCTTTATTTCTTTCTTTTATTGCTATATTTCCTTTTTTTATTGTGACAGGTAATGCTGTTGAGATTACAGTTTCAGCAAAATCAGCAATTCTTATTGATGCTAATACGCTAGAGGTTCTTTATGCTAAGAATGAACGTGAAAAACGCGGAATTGCCAGTACAACAAAGATACTTACATCTCTGATTGCGTTAGAGTATGGTGCTCCACAAAAAGAAATTGTTGCCTCAAAAGAAGCAGTAACAGTTGAAGGGACATCAATTGGACTTAAAGCGGGAGATAAAATTACAATTAAAGCATTAGTTTACGGTATGCTTTTAGAAAGCGGAAATGATGCTGCAAATGTAACTGCATACGGAATTTCAGGTAATATAACTGAATTTTCAAAGCGAATGAATTATTATGCCCAAAATTTAGGTATGAAAGACAGTAATTTTACTAATCCCTCTGGTCTTACTGATAAAAATCATTATTCTACTGCTTACGATATGTCTCTTCTTACTTCAGTTGCAATAAAAAATCCCGTTTTTAAAAAAATCTGTTCAACAGAAAGTGCAGTAATTGATTTTGGTACACCGGAAATTTCTCGTACTTTATCAAATCATAACAGACTTCTTCGTGAATGCGAAGGGGTTTTGGGTGTGAAAACAGGTTACACAAAGGCAAGTGGCAGATGTCTTGTTACTGCTTGTGAGCGTAATGGTATCACTTTGATTGCAGTAACTTTAAACGCTTACGATGATTGGAATGACCATAAAAAACTATATGATTTTGGTTTTTCGCTTTATGATAACGAATTACTCCAAGTTGACCTGAAAAATGTCTCAATACCGGTAATTTGCGCAGATAAAAAGAGCGTTTCAGTTGAAACTGTATTTCAACCGAAATTCAAAACAAATGGTACTTATAAATCAGAAATCTACATAGAACAATTTTTATATCCACCTGTAAAAAAGGGTGATATAGTTGGAGTAGTGGTTTTCTACGATAAGAAAGAAAAGCTTATTGAAGAAATACCGTTGGTATCTCTTGATAATGCAACTTCGCTATATAAAGAAATTGAAGTGAAAATATCTTTTTTACAAAGAATTAAAAAATTTATAGAAAGACTGTCGATATGACAGACGAGTAGTAAAATGGCAGAAATAAGATTACAAAAATTTTTATCGGAATGTTCAGTTGCATCCCGTAGAAAATCAGAAGAGTTAATAAGAGATGGAAAAGTGTGGGTTAATGGTAAAAAAGCATCAATTGGTGATAAAGTTGACCCAAAAAGAGACGATGTAACAGTAAACGGAAAAAAAGTTACTGTTGTAAAACAAAAATATTATATTATGCTTAATAAACCTCGTGGATATGTTACTACTATGAGTGACGAGTTAGGCAGAAAATGTGTTGCAGAGTTAGTTTCAGATGTTGGTGCAACAGTTTATCCTGTTGGTAGACTTGACCGTGATTCTGAGGGTATGCTTTTACTTACTAATGATGGTGAATTTGCAAATAGTGTGATGCACCCAAGAAAACATATTTCAAAAACTTATAGAGTAACAGTTCGTTCTTCTGTGTCTAAAGAGCAGACAGAGCAACTTGAAAACGGTGTTTTGATTGATGGCAGAGAAACATTACCCGCTGAGGTTGCAGTTTTAGAAAAAACTGATGCTCGGAGTGTGTTACAAATCAAAATTTTTGAAGGTAGAAATCGTCAAATCAGAAAAATGTGCGAGGAAGTTGGTCTTGAGGTTATAAGACTTAAAAGAACATCAATTGGTTCTTTGAAATTAGGTATGCTTCAACCCGGTAAATGGCGTGAACTTACTGCCGATGAAGTGCATAAATTAGTCACAAACACTAAAAATTGATAAATTGACAATATATTGATTTTTTAGTATAATTATAAGATAAATCACGAAAGGTGAGCCGTTAAAAATGATAAGAAGTATGACAGGTTTTGGCAGAGCCCAGGCATCTGTTGAAGGATTTAATATTACTGCAGAAATAAAAAGTGTTAATCACAGATATTTTGAGTTTTCTGCACGACTTCCAAGAGCATATAATTTCCTTGAAGAAAAAATTAAAAGTTATCTTTCTTCATATATTTCCAGAGGTAAAGTTGAATGCTCACTTACAATTGAAGCAACTGCAGATGATAGTGTAGTTGTTAAAGTAAATGAACCATTAGCAAAAAGTTATTATGATGCAATTCACTTTATCGGCGAAACATTTTCGGTTAACGCAAATGTTTCTGCGCAGGATATTGCAAGATATCCTGAAGTATTATCTGTGACAAAAAATGCAGTAGATGAAGATGATTTGTGGGAAAAAGTCAAAGCAGTTTTAGAGGATGCGGTAAACAAATTTATTGCAATGCGTGAATCTGAAGGTGAAAAACTAAAAAATGATGTTTTATCACGTGCAGATACAATTATTGAGAATGTTTCGTTTGTAGAAAAACGCTCACCTGAAACCGTTAAAGAATATAACGATAAACTTCTTGCTCGTATGAATGAAGTTTTAGAAAATGTACAAGTTGATGAAGCAAGAATTCTTACAGAAGCGGCAATTTTTGCAGACAAAGTTGCAGTTGCAGAAGAAACTGTAAGATTAAGAAGTCATATTGACCAATTAAGAGAAATGATGAATTCAGACGAGGCAATCGGTAGAAAACTTGATTTTCTTGTACAGGAAATCAATCGTGAAACAAATACAATTGGTTCAAAAGCTCAGGATGTACAGATTGCAAAAGTTGTAATTGATACGAAAGCAGAAATTGAAAAAATCAGAGAACAAATTCAAAATATAGAATGATGTGATTTTATGAAACTTGTAAATATTGGTTTTGGAAATCTTATAAATGCAGACCGAGTAATTGCAGTTATCAGTCCTGATTCGGCACCTGCAAAAAGAATGATTCAGGAAAGCAAAGAAAGAGCCAACTTAATTGATGCTACTCACGGCAGAAAAACAAAAGGCATTATTATTACTGATAGTGATAATGTTGTTCTTTCGTTTTTGTCTGCTGAACAGTTACTTAATAGATTCAACGATGAAAAGGGAGGTCGTGAATTTGGATTTGAAGGATAAAGGTTTACTTGTTGTTATATCTGCACCTGCCGGTTGCGGTAAAGATACTGTTATTGCTGAAATAAAAAAAGCAGATGATAATGTTAAACAATCTATATCTATGACAACCCGCGCACCACGTGAAGGTGAAGAAGAGGGTGTGGATTATTATTTTACAACAGTTGAAAACTTTGAGAAAAATATCTCGCAAGATGGTTTTCTTGAATATGTTAAATATGGTGTTAATTATTACGGTACACCTAAAAAAGCAATTGAAGAAAAT
>JAEIGA010006684.1_pt1 | contig 17567 bp, 11 predicted proteins | sample 9270691 | NCBI WGS metagenome assembly JAEIGA01 (sample SAMN17057246, study PRJNA624740) | gut metagenome | biome: biome; isolation source: fecal sample | host: Bos grunniens | place: China: Xizang | collected 2019 | reverse complement strand
CAAGGATGAGGTAGACCTCTATCCCTTCCTCGTGTCGATGGACGACTACCAGGCTGTGATAGGCGGTCGTCATAATATCAACGAGAACCTTGATTTCAACTACCACATCTCACTGACCTCGCCCTTGCGTCTGGGTCTCGACATTGGTGGTACGCTCGACGATATGCGCTTCAAACTGGTAGGATGCAAATATGCACAGATGTACAATCCTGAGAAACAGAACGCTGTGCAAGCACGCACCCTTCTGTTGAAGAAGATAATCAGTGATTCGCTCAAGGATAATGTAAAGCCTCAAGAGAAAAGATAAAATGATTGTAAAATAATATATGTTCTTATGAATAAGTTTACGATAAGGAAATTCGCATCGTTGTTGGTCTGCTTGACCATCGCGACAACAACACTTCATGCTCAAGGTAAGATGCCGGCATGGGTGAAGAAGACACCGACTCCGAAGGACGCTTATATCGGTATAGCAACTGCTATCAAGCCGACTCCGATGGACACCATCCCCTTCAATCCCAACTACAAGGAGGATACTCGTCGTTCGGCACTCTGGAAGGTGGCCAATCAGCTCCCTTGGCAGATTGACCAGCAACGTTCGCTATGTGCCGTACTCGCCATGAAGGGACAGTACAAGGCTTCGTTGAACGAAGTCCTCTTCGCCGAGATCCTGCGTTCACCACTCTTCTCTACATGTCAGGAGTGGGAGACCGATACCGAGTATTGGTGCTACTACTCCGTGAAGATGTCCGATGCTCAAGACTTTGTGGACCAATTGATTGCAACCACCAAGTCTACGGGTGAGCGTCTCTATGCCGAGGCTCAAAGCCTTCAGCAGCAGGGTTATCTCTACAAGGCTGCACAGAAGTACATCGAGACCCTGGATTCGCTCCATCCCGCCATTTTCCGATTCCTTCCCGTGGCCAACGATACAGGCTTCGTGGATTTGGGTTGCATGGTGTATGAGAGCTACCTCAATGTATATAAAGGGTTGACGATGACCACCGAGGTGAATGCCTTCCCTGCGGTGTATGGCGAAGATGTACCTGGTGCCTATGCTGTCACGGTGACTCAGAATGGTGTCCCTGTGCGCAATTTGGGTATTATCCCCGAGTTTGAGGGTGTCATAAGTGCCGACCCCACGACCGATGACCAGGGACGATGCTTGTTCTCCATTGACAACATCTCTTCCAAGTCGCCCAACCAGATTATTAGTTTCACGATCGATACCGACTATCTGCTCGAGTTGCCCTCTGCCTACGGCTATCAGGCCTTGGCTGGATACAACCTCTTCCCCTCGCTCAAGATTCCCGTCAATCTGTACAATCCTAAGGCTTATACCAAACTCGATGTAGCGCCTCAGGACTCATTGTTGCGTAAGAGCCTCGAGAGCATCTGGACAAACAATCGTGACGACATCCTCTTTACAGAGCGTTACGATTCGGCCGATGTGGTAGTTGAGTATACGGTAGATATCCAAAAGGAGAAGGCTATCGATACGGAGAAGTATCATTTCGTGCTTTATAACGCAAATCTGGACATCAAGGTTAAAGGTATCGTAGATGATGTCGTGCTCACCGATTATGTCATCAGTGACTTCAAGATTATGTTGCCCGCTACGCGTACCGAAGCTCAAGTGCGCCAGTCTACACTGCGCGAGATGATCCGTCAGATCAATCGCGAATTCCCCGAGAAGGTAAAAGAGTTTAAGTTTGACAAACGTGAAATAGTATGGCGTTCAGTATTTTCAGCAAGTGTCGAGAGATGAGACTGATATGGCTTCTTCTCACGTTTGCAATGGCCACCCCGATGACGGCTCAGGTGACCCGCAAGAAGATGCTCATATCGTTTCATAAGGCCACGACATACAACAATGCAGGCAACCCCGACAAGGCCATTGCTACGTTGAAGGAGATTGCCGAACTGGCTCCGATGTATCCCGATACCTATCTGCGTATGGCCGAGATCTACGACCAGGCAGGCAACAAGGAGTCGGCAGTCGTGATGTATCGCAAGTACATCAATCTCGAGATGGACGATGCCAAGATCGTAGAGCCTAGTGCTCGCCTCAAGGCTTTGGAGTCAGAGCTGGGCATGTCTCACTATGAGGACACCGAGGCAGAGATGGCACTCCAATTGTTTGGCGCCACCTCTCAAGCTGCGACACCCGCTCCCAAGCAACCTTCGGTTCCTCAGACCCCGTCGCAACCTGCTTCGCAAGGTGGCGGATTGCAACTTTTTGGCGATGAGCCCGTGAGTACACAGACATCCACGAGTTCACAGACAACTCAGGGTAGTGTCGCCTCCAGTCAGTCGTCAGCTTCTCGTGCTCAGTCCACAGCTGCTCAGGGGCAGTCGTCAGCGGGTGGTGCCCTAGACCTCTTTAGCCTGTCTGCGATACTTGAGAGCAGTGAGGCAGAACCCGAATCCGAACCAGAGGCAGAGCAACCAGTCGAGAAGACACCCGTGACTCACGCTGCTGAGCCCGAGTCGGCCGAGGAACCCCTTCAGGCCCCTATCGATATGAACGATGACATGGCTCAGCTCGATGTGGTGGCCACGGAATCGACCGTCGATACCGTCGTGCTCGACGAAGCATTCTTGTCACAGGTCTACATTCAGCCCGTGGCCCCTGCCGCTGAGGCTGAAGCTACACAGGCCACACAAGTTCCCGCAGGTGATTGCGGCGCTCCACTATTGATTTACAACAAACGCGCTCGATTGGACGAGTATAACATTTCTCGCTCAGCAAAGACTGGCGCTGCGCCTCTTACTATAGCTTCAGCAGACCTCGCTTCCATCTTGCCTGGCAAGTGGGTATCGTCGGAGTGTAAGTCCAATGGGCACGAGACATGGATCTTCAATATCTCTCAAGCTGGAAACATGTGGTATGTATCGCTCGACGATTGCTCGGGTATCTACATGAAGGATGACACTGACGTGATGACCGCCTCATGGAATGCCGTGAAGAGCCTTTGGAGTTACGACCATGCCATCAGCAACCAGATCAAGGACCTCCGTGCCAAGACCGTGAATGCTCGCATACAGAATGACTTTATCTCCTACACGTTCATGACCGAGCACCAGCAGAAGCCACACAAGAATGCCTACACATGGGGACGCAACATCCTCGAGGGCATCACCGAATTTATCCCCTTCGGCGCAGTGGTGTCTCAGTTGGGCAACACAGTCATCAACTACGTGGCAGAGAAGGACCAGCAGAAGACCTATACCACGACACTGGAGTTTCACGTCAAGGTAGTCACCGCCAATGTCCTGCGTTGCGAGTATGTGATGAGCGAGAAGGAGCGTTCCGTTGAGGGCGAGAAGGAAATCTATAAGAAGAACAACGTCTGCTTCCTCTACAAAGCCGATGAGTTCTACGATGGCTTCGACTATGTTTCCGACAATACCTCCAATTTCCTCCATAAGAAGCTCTACACATTGCTCAAGGCCGATGTGGAGAAGGACCCCAATAAGCTCTACCCCTTGGCCTACATGTACTACTACGGAGCTGGCACCTCCAAGTCTACAGTCAAAGCCCTGTTGCACATGAAGGAACTTTCCGACAAGTCTAGTTGTGATCGTGCTAAGGCATGGCTTGTCCCCGTCTGCTACAACATGTCGTTGGATGAGAAGAACTCCTACCGTGTCGTACGCAAGTACTATCGCAGCCTGTCGCAGTCGGCCTTGAGCGAACTGTTGCTCAAGGATTATCCCTATGCCTATAGCCTGCAGGCCGACATCAACATCAGCGAAGAGTCACATCTTGATCAAGTGGTGCCCCTCTACAAGAAGGCTGCTTCGTTGGGTGACGTATATGCACTATATAAGTTAGGTGTAATCTATACAGGCGGACAGATCGAAGATGCAGATGCGCAGAAAGCGCTGCATTACCTTACGCAAGCCGCTGAGCAGGGCTACGCAGAAGCCTATCTGCAGATGGCACTGATCTACAAGCGTGGTCGCATCGTGACAAAGGATTACGACAAGTATGTCTCTTACCTCTTCGATGCTGTCGATGCTGGTTCTGTCGAGGCGCTTCGCGAACTCAGTGATGCTTACTTCCTTGGCATGGGGGTCAACGTCGACTTCTACGAGGGCAATCGCCTCAAGCGTTGCTACATGCAGGCCAATGCCGAGGAGTGGAAAGAAGTATTGAATGTTTATGGATATAATACAAAGTTATAGTATATGAAGATCGTAAAAGGAATTAAGCGTTACGTCGCAGCAGTGCTTTTGCTGCTGGCCGTTGCTCCTAAGGCTTGGAGCATCGATACCCCGCGACACATTGAGCGCATCGTCGAGCAGCTGCCCTGCACACTTCCTCAGGGGGGCACCTTCACATGTAGTCAGCTCAACCTCAACCGCCAGCTCTATGTAGAGCGTCGTGGCGAGGCCATCACCCAAGTTGGTGTTCGCCTGTTCACTCGAGATATTCGCTCGTCGTTGGACCATCAGGTGTGCAATGCCGTTGAGCGTCTGTGGCTCGAACTCGTGTTGGCCAAGACTCCTCAGAAGCAGAAGTCACTGATGAAGGAACATCGTTTCTCTGTGGTCTACAACGGATTCACTCTTGGCACTGCCCAGTTCCCCACATTGGACAAGGCGTTGTCAATGTTCACCCCCAACACCTCCTTCTCCATGAATGCAGCTGAAGGCAAGATCACGCTTCGTGCCCATCTTGACGATGACGCCTTGGTCATCACCTTGCCTGCCGACCGTGAGCTGTTGTTTGCCTACGACAAGAAGGAGCACGAGGACCTCATCCGCGAGGAACTTGCTGCGTGGGACATTGACTACAGCGCTTCCGCACTGCCTTCCGTGCAAGAGCTGAGACCCGTGTCCGACGGCATCTACGTGCTCCCTGGCCGTGCCTACATGATTGATTCGTTGAAGAACGAGACCTTCTATACTTTGAATGGAGCCACCTATCCCGCTCCTCTGTTTTCTAAGGACTATCCCTTAATGTCGCTCCAAAACCTCATGATGGGTTGTGTACCCACAGCTAAGGTCGACCTCCATGCCCGCTATCGCACCTACGATCGCTCCAAGGTCTATTGCGACATCTCTTTGTCTCGTTTCTTGGGTTACATGCAGCGTCAAGGCCTCGAGTTCTACTCCGCTGCCTACCACACCGAGAGTGGCGATGTGCAGTGTCTCTTGCTGATGCATCACCCCGTCTATGATTACATCCACATGTTGGTCATCAGTCACTCACCCTCGTTGTTCCTCGGGGGCAAGACTACTCTGAATGGTGATTTCTACACCTTTATTCCTCAACATAATATTAAGAGCCTATTTAATTTTTAAGCCATATGATGAGTTTTAAACGTTTGTTATTGTCGCTTCTCATCCTTCCTGCCACTATTGCTAGCTTTGCTCAGCTCGATGTGGTGAAGGTACATATCATTGATGGCATCAGCGACCCCGTCTTGAGACAGACCATGGAGAATAACGCCACCGTGTTCCTCTCCTCGTTGAACTCAACCATTATCACCGGTAAGAGCCGCATGAAACTCGAGGATGCCAACTACACCAAGAGTGGTAAGGAGTGCGTCAAGGAGCTCTGGGCATCCAGTGCTATGATCTGTCCCGTCTCATCGATCACCGAGATCTGTTCGTCATTGGGCGAGGGTAGAGGGTATCAGATTCGCAATATTCCCGTCGAGATGCTGGCTGCCGACGAGGACCAGATGGAGCAAGAGTTGGTAATCAATTTCTCTGCGACAGGTCTCATCGACAACGTGATGGTAGCACTTGAGAATCATCGTTACATCGATATCATCAGTGCCAATATCTCTGTCACCGACCTCATTCGTCGTCAGACCATCATCGAGTTTGTCGAGAACTTCCGCACCTCCTACAATCGTAAGGACATCGACTACATCGAGAGCGTGTTTAGCGACCAGGCACTGATTATCACAGGTAATGTGGTGAAGGTCAAGGAGACCTCCGACAACATGCTCCAGACCATGTACTCAGAGAAGATACAGTACTCTACCTCATCCAAGGAGGAGTATATCAAGAAGCTCAAGCGTTGCTTCTCTCGCAACAGCTACATCAATCTGAAGTTCGAGGAGCTCGAGGTCGTTCGCCATCCCGTCAAGGATCACATCTATGGCGTCACACTCAAGCAGCACTGGAACTCTAGCACCTATTCCGATGTGGGTTACCTCTTCCTCATGATCGACTTCACCGACCCCGAGTACCCCTGCATTCAGGTACGTACATGGCAGCCCGACAAGTATAGCGATGGCAAGAAGATTGACCGCGACGAGGTGTTCGATTTGTCTGATTTCAATATCTAATATAATATACAATGATGAAAAAGTTTTTATTCGTTTTGATGGCCGCTGTTGCCGTCTCAACAGGAGCATTTGCTCAGAAGAAATTGAGTGTTAAGGATATCACTCCCGAACTCAGTGTTTATCCCTGTCAGGATCGCCCCGAAGCATTGGTCGTGGTGCGCTGTTCCGAGGACTTTGAGTTGGAGTTCAAGTCTAACGTGGATAAGGAACTCAATGTCGTTCGCGAACTCGAGGGTAGCGAGAAGGTCTATAGCATCGTCTTCAAGACACGAGGTGAGGGCACCTCATACCGTGGCCGTATCCTCACCATCATGGCTCCCTCTTTTGATAAGGTATACCTCCCCCTCGAACTCAAGCAGAAGGAGAAGAAGGAGTACCTCGTTACCGACCCCTACTCTTCATTGCGTAGCATCTACTACACCAGCGTTGAGAAGGCCAACGAGCTCTTTACACAGGGTATGTACGATCAGGCCATGGACAACTACCGCATTGCAAAGCGCTGCCCCGAGTATGAGACCGAGCAAAACAACATCGACGACTACTTGACTCTCTGCGACAGCATGAAGTATTGGACAGCCCTTGTTGACACAGCCGAGGCCAACAACGATTACTACACTGCACGTGACTACATGCTCAAGATGATGCAGAAGAACACCCAGTGTGTCACCCTTCGTGAGCGTTTCCACAACATACAGCAAGCCTACGTCACCCGCTGCAATGCCGACATGGCCAATGGTGAGTTGTATATGAACGACGGCCACTACGAGAAGGCACGCAAGGTCTATGAGAATGCCGTCAAGATGCGCAATCCTCGTATTGGTGAGGCTGAAGCCTACCTTCACGAGATCGAAAAGCTCACCTTCAAGAAGACCAATAAGACCCGTGTCCTCAACTATCAGTTGCTCGACAACACCCCCATCAACTTCTTCCGTGCTGGCTGTAAGCCCGGCAAGACAGGCGGTTACTTCTCTATGGGTATCAACAGCCAATGCTTCGATCTTCTTTCTAATGTCAACACACAGTACACCACCGAAGAGCCCCGCTTAGATTATGAGACACGCGTAAGCTTCGGTTGGACCGTCTCACTATTCCGCTCCTATGCATTTGCTTATTTCACCCCCTTCAGCTACGTCGGTGGTGGTTACTCATACCAGGATCCCACAACTGCAGGTGACGACGATGCCAACTCATCATCTTCACTCCAGCTCGGCTTCTTGCAGCAGGATGTGCGTTGGTATCATGCCGTAGCCCCCGAGGCAGGTATCATCCTCAAGTACTGGCGCATCTCGCTCAACTACAAGATCCAGTATCGTTACTGGCTTGGCTACGACCCTGCTGTTTCTGACGCTCTGGGCACCACCACACACTCCATCGGTGTCGGTATCGCATGGTAAGCAAGCTAAGGATAAGGAAGCTATCAAGCTAAGGATCAAGACCCAGCCCTTCCTGGTATTTCCTAGAACTCCCTAGGATTTCCTAGGCTCTTCTAGAACCTCCTAGATCTCCCTAGCTCTTCCTAGGATTCCCTAGCTCTCCCTAGAATATCCTAGTACCTCCTAGCCTCTCCTCTAGCATCCTATGACATCCTCTAAATAAAATAGGGAGCATCACCGCTCCCTATTTTTATTTACCCTAAAAATTCGTACCTTTGCACCCTCATTCCTAAAAATGTCCACAACAATGACACCCAACAAGCGCACCCTATACACTGTCCTCCTTGTCGTAGCATTCCTTTTTTCTGCCCCCGTCTCACTCGAGGCACAAGTCATCGAGCAGATCTTGACCACACAGAAGAGCCGCACATTGCGCGACGGCTCCCACTACAAGGGCGACATGATGCTCATGCGTCCTCACGGTCGCGGCAAGATGACCTATCCCGATGGCACCATCTATCAGGGACGCTTCGAGCATGGCAAACGCCACGGTGATGGCACCATGACCTATCCCAATGGAGAGCGTTATGAGGGCGAGTGGTACAAGGGTATCCGTCATGGCAAGGGCACCTATCACTACACCGATGGCCGTCGCTACGAAGGCGACTTTGTGCACGATGTCATACAGGGCTTCGGCACCATGTACTACGTCAATGGCGACACCTACACTGGCCTCTGGGACAGCGGCGAGCGTCATGGCAAGGGAGTATATATATGGTGTGAAGATGGATCTAACTACAATGGTGAGTGGCATCGCGACCACAAGCAGGGACAGGGCCGCATGTTCTGGCTCGATGGAGCAAGCTACGAAGGACACTGGAAGGCCGATATGCGCGATGGCGATGGCACCTTCTTCTACTCCAATGGCGATGAGTACACCGGACAGTGGCGCGACAACGTTCAGCATGGCAAGGGCGAGTATCGCTTTGCCGATGGTGACATCTATGTGGGCGACTATGCCTACGGTGTCCGCTCAGGCTATGGCACCTATATCATGGCCGACGGAGCCAAGTATGTGGGTGAGTATCGTGATGGCGACATCGAGGGCCATGGCCGCTACGAGATGCCCAGTGGCGAAGTCTATGATGGTGATTGGATTCAAAATCGTCGCCATGGCAACGGCACCTGCCTCTGGCCCAATGGCGATGTCTACGAAGGCGAGTGGGTCGATGACCTCCCTCACGGCATAGGTCGCATGACACTTGCCGATGGCACCATCTATGAGGGTGGTTTCGAGTGTGGCCTCAAGGAAGGCTACGGCACGCTGACCCGTCCCGATGGCACCTCTATCTCTGGTCCCTTTGAGAATGACCTCTGCAATGGCGCATTCAAGGAGTACGATGCCGATGGCAACTACGTCAAGGCCCTCACCTTCGTCAACGGCATGCAACGCTAAAGCCGTTTTCCTGATAGTATCCCTAAAATATCCTAGAGCTTTCTAGAAAATCCTAGAATTTCCTAGAGTTTCCTAGTCCCTCCTAGGATTTCCTAGCTCTTCCTAGGTTATCCTAGCCTCCTATCAGTCCTCTATCCTCCTCTAGTATCCTCTTTCGTCCTATCCTCACCTAACACAACTCCACCACCGTAATCCCAGCTCCGCCAAACTGCACATGCTCGTCTCTGCAGCTCGCCACGGCCGGGTTACTTTCCAGGTATTGTCTGATGAGTGTGCGCAGTATCCCATTGCCCGTACCATGCAAGATACGCACTCTTGACATGCTCAGCAGCACCGCATCGTCGATGTAGTAGGTCACCGCCTGTAGCGCCTCCTCTCCTCGCATGCCACGCACATCGATGTCCTGCTTGAAGTGTAGTCGTCGCTCCGAGATGTCCTCCTGCGTCTCCCTGCTCAAGTAGGTATATGCCCTCGGCCTCTCGGCCTCCTGTTGGCGTGCCGCCTCTTGTGTGGCAGGCTCCAGCTTCGCCAGCTTCGTCACGGTGCGCATCATGCCGAAGGTCACCGTCGCATTCTTCCCACTGATCTGCTCTATGGTACCGATTGTCTGTTGCCCTTTGATGCGGACGAGAGAGCCTATCTCAAATTGAAAATTGGAAATTGAAGATTGAGAATTATTTCCATCCAGCGCGCTTGTTTGTTGGGTACTCATCGCGGAGCCAACTTTCAATTTTGAATTTTGAATTTTCAATTTCTTTCGCTCCTGCCGTGCCCTCAGCTGCTCCATCTTACGCTGTATGCGGGCCTCATATTCGTCGGCCCCATTGTCAGTCACCGCTTCGCGCCACTCGGCCAGTTCCTGTCGTGCCTGTCGTGTCTGCTCCTTCTCAGCCTGAGCCTCCTTGATCGTGCGTATCGTGTTCTCGATACGTGCGTTCGACTCCTGCAGCAGTTGCTTCATCTCCTCCTTGGCTTCGCGGATGACGCTCTTGCGCGACTTCTTCAGCTCCTCCATCTCTCCCTCATATTGAGCGATGAGCGTCTCCAACTGCTTCTCCTTCTGGCGTATGTTCTGTCGTTTGGTCTCCCAGTAGCGCTTGTCGCGCACGATGTCCTGCAGGTACTTGTCCGACTGTATGTACTCGCTACCTACAATCTCCGAAGCGTCTGCTATGACCTCTTCGGGCAACCCGATCTTACGTGCTATCTCCACGGCAAACGAGCTTCCTGGATTGCCTATCTGCAGCTGGTACAGCGCCTGCATCAAGTGTCTGTCATAGAGCATAGCCCCGTTCACCACCCCCTTGTGACTTTCCGCAAATTGCTTCAGGTTCGAGTAGTGGGTCGTGATGACTCCATAGGCTTTCCTCTCGTTGAATCGGCGCAGCACAGCCTCTGCTATAGCTCCTCCGATGAGGGGCTCCGTGCCACTGCCAAACTCGTCGATGAGTATCAGGCTCTTTCCATCTGCCTCGCGCATCATGTTCTTCATGTTCAGCAGATGGCTGCTATAGGTACTCAGGTCATCTTCGATGCTCTGCTCGTCACCTATATCTATAAATATGTTATGGAATATGCCCGCTCTGCTCGCCCGCTTCACAGGGATGAGCATGCCACACTGTAGCATGTATTGCAGCAGCCCCACCGTCTTCAGACACACCGACTTACCGCCAGCGTTTGGTCCCGATATGATGAGTATCCTCTGCTCGCGGTTCAGCATGATATCCAGCGGCACCACCTTCTTGCCATGCTTGGCCAGCGTGATGCGCAGGAGCGGATGCTCAGCCTCCACCCAGTCGATGTGTGGGTGGTCACACAGCTCAGGCCGTATGGCATCCATGTCGATAGCCGTCAGCGCCTTGGCACGTATGTAGTCTATCTCTGCCAGGAACGAGTACGACTCCAGTATCTCCGGTATCTGTGGCCTCACCTCATCGGTCAGCTCCGTGAGTATGCGTATCACCTCTCGGCGCTCCTCGCCCTCCAGTTCGCGTATGCGATTGTTCGCCTCCACCACTTCGGCAGGCTCGATATACACCGTCTTACCCGTGGCCGACTCATCATGCACGATACCCTTGATGCGTCGCTTCAGTGCAGGCACCACGGGGATCACTAGTCGTCCGTCACGCACCGTGGGGTTCACGTCCTTGTCTACGATACCCTCCGCCTGTGCCGAGCGCAATATCGAGTTCAGCGTACGCGATATGCTACCCGTCGTGGCCGCCAGCTCGCGGCGTATGTTGGCCAGTGCAGGCGACGCGTTATCCTTTATCTTGCCAAACTTGTTCACGATGCCGTCTATCCTCCGTATCAGCAGAGGGAAGGTCATCACCTCAGCCGCGAGAGCCGACAGGTTAGGGTAGGGGCTTTGCTCCCCCTCTATGGAGGTGTTGGGGAGGGTCTCTGGTTGGAGAAATTTGACTATAGCCCCTATCGTCTCCAGCGATCGGCGCAGGTCAAAGAGCTCCCCCTCATCCATATACATCCCCACGATGCTTGCTCTATGCAGCGCAGGGCGCACATCGAAGAAGTGCTGGTTGGGAAACGCATCCTCCTCCTGGACGATACGCACAAACTCCGCCGTCTCGTCAATCCACCTCGTCACCTCATCACTCTCGGCCGAGAACGTCATCTCCTCCACGCGGTCCTTGCCCAACGTGCTCAGGCAGCGCCCAGTGAGGATATGTCTCACCTGGTCAAACCCAATCTTTTGCTCAAAATTACTAGGATATATCATCGCTTTTTCTTTTCAGCCGCGAAGTTACGAACAAACGAGCGAAATATAAAGCACGTTTCCATTTTTCTCCTAAAATACGTATTAATGATAGAGATCCAAATACATTATTATTTACCGATTAAAAACTAAAAGAAACATGACAATCATCAAGTTCAATTTCCGCCGCACACTCAGTGTCCCTGCTAACAACAACAGTTCACAACCCCTCTTCACGCTCTTCAGCTTTGGCGACGACGTCGTCTCACGCTACTATCATCATGGCCAGATCCGCACCAGCGAGATCTATGCCAGCCTTCTCAACAGCCTCCGTCGCCACCTCAAGGGGGTCGACCTCCTCCTTCGCGATGTCGATGGCCCTTTTGTCGAGACCTACGAGCGCTATCTCTACTGTCAGGGGCTCTGTACCAACACCGTCTCCTTCTATCTCAAGCGCCTCCGCGCCCTCTACCGCCGTGCCGTCGATGAGGGCCTGGTTGCCGATGCCGACCCCTTCCGTCGTGTCACTACCCCTTCTGAGAAGACCGTGAAGCGAGCCGTCAGCCTTCGCACCCTCAAGCGATTGTCCGTGATGGACCTCAGCGAGCGACCCTCCTGCCAGTTTGCTCGCGACATCTTCCTCTTCAGCTTCTACACCCGCGGCATGTCATTCGTCGACATTGCCTACCTCGACAAGCGCAACCTCAGGAATGGCATCCTCACCTACCGTCGCAAGAAGACCAACCAGACCCTCTCCATCCGCTGGGAGCCCTGCATGCAAGCCATCCTCAATCGCTATGCAGCCCCCGACAACTCTCCCTACCTATTTAATATAATAAGCGACCTCGACAGACCCCACCGCATCCAGTATCAAGCGATGCAGAGCAAAGTCAACCGCCACCTCCGTCATCTAGGCATCACCATGGCCCTCCCTCGGCCCCTCACCATGTATTGTGCCCGCCACTCCTGGGCCAGCATCGCCTACTCCGAAGGCATCCCCACCTCCATCATCAGCGAAGGCATGGGGCATGACTCCGAGCGCACCACCCAGATCTACCTCGCCTCACTCCGAGGCGAGGTCATCGACAAGGCCAACCGCAAGCTCCTCCGCCTGCTCTCCACCAGCAAGTAACCCTCACACCCAAGAGTCCCTCCGCATGCAGAGGGACTCTTGAGTAACATGCAAAAAAAGAAGCTGTTTCGAAACAGCTTCATATAATCTTCTCGCAGGAGATGTGCACTCGAATAAGGTTGTAATACAAAGAAATATAGGTAGATACGACTAAATCTTATCAAAAGATTTCACGAGCCGTTATTCAGAGATGATGAGCCCCATTTCTTATCTTAAAATAGGATAATAAAGACCACACCGAATACCCGTCAATTAACACCTATACTTAACAAATAGACACGTTAAGAAAATTAAGCGAATCTCAGCACTCAGGAATTATCTATTTGTGAAAGGAACGATCTCAGCATGCAAAACATGCTAAAAAAGCACTATTCTGCACTGTCCCCTCTTCAAGGGGGACGAGGCCGAAGGCCGGGTGGGGGTCTAAAAAGAGAGACGAGTGTAGCGAAACGGAGGGGGTAACAAAATTCATTGGTAACGTCATAAAATGTGCTAATATGCGGAATATATGCATTTTAATCTTCTCAAAATCTATTCTCGCAAAAGCCTGAGAACACATACCGATTCGTTACCCCCTCCGCTCCATTTCGTCGAAACTTCATTTCGCTCGTCCCCCTTAAAGAGGGACAGTGCCTTTTGATTTGTTTTAGACCGCAATAGGCTATTTCACTAACGAACAAAATAATCCCCAATCAAAATATTTCAAAATTTCTATTGCAGTTAAAATATTTTAATTACCTTTGCAAGTGAGTGCACATCTCCTGCGAGGAGACAACCCACTCCCAGTGTACCATGCACACTGTAAAAACACATAAGTTGCGAGCTACAAGCCGCAACGCCCAAATAGGTTGTAATACCCTGAGACAGAGAAAGAAAGCTCTAGTTTTAGGGAGCCGAAGGAACATGCCTTGCTGAACATTCATCCCATGCAGACAACCGTAGAAACACGCCCACAGCCCCTTGCCGACCAACCCATGTGGTTCGCCATGAGCGCCACGTTTGGTCGCGAGCTCAAGGCCCAAGCCTTCCTCGAGAGTAGGGGAGTGCGCTGCTTCATCCCCATGCATGTCCAGATGCTCACCGACCGTCGCCAGGGCAAGGTGCGCAAGCTCGTGCCTGCCATCAGCAACCTCATCTTCGCCTACACCACCCGTCAGCGCATCCAGTCACTCAAGAGCCTCGTCGAGTACCTCCATTACCTCACCAAGCCCATGGGTGGAAAGAACGTCCCCATCACCATCCCCGATGGCCAGATGGAGCACTTCATCCGCGTCTGTCAGACCCTCAATGAGAAGCTCGTCTACCTTGCTCCCGACGAGATCAACCTCGACAAGGGCACCCCAGTGCGCATCGTCGGCAGTGCCTTCGATGGTGTCGAGGGCACCTTCGTCAAGGTAGGCCGCAAGAAGCAGGTCGTCGTCCTCGTCCAAGGCGTCGCCGCCGTCATGGTCGCCGAGTTCACCGACGGATACCTCGAAGTCTTAGAACATTAGTTAATCTGTGTAATCAGTGAAATCAGTTGACAAAATAATCAGCGTAATCTGAGTCATCTGTGGTTATCATGAGATCCGCGTGAAATAATAAAAGTATTTACGGAAATTCGCGGGCAATTTACGGTCATTCGTGTCTAAAAAAAGGTATTCATCCGGAGGCAATTCATAATTAACAACTCCGTTGTTGAGCTTCGGCTGCGCTCGCTGAGCAACTAGTAAGCAGGCTTACGTTGCGCTCGTTTGCACGAACCTTCAGAATTCTTCACGTTCCGGAGGCAATTCATAATTCATAATTCAAAATTCATAATTAATATAACGTGTCCATCACCACCCTCCAACGCGTCAACACCCTCCTCGAAGGCCATCTCCATCAGATCCTTCGCCAGGAGCAGCACAATGCCGACCGCGTCAACCTCTACGACGTAGGCGAGTATTGGGTCGCCTTCGAGCGTTCCGCCTATCAGCTCGAGCAGATGAGCCGCAAGGCCGACGACACGGTGATGCTCCACCTCGCCACCTCGCCCTTTCCCATTGCCATGCACTGCATGCACCACACCCGCGTCAACGCCATGTGTCGCAATCATGTCATGGCCCGCAAGAGCATGGAGTACCTCCAGCTCCTCACCCGTCCCATCGACGACAAGTCCTATGCCCGGTGGTACCAAGATCACATCGATAGTTGAATGTGTAGTGCTTAGCGTTAAATGTTCAGGCAATTCATAAAAAATAAAACATGAACGAGACCTTACAAATCCTGACTTCGGCGTTCATCGCCCTCTTCTGCACCTGTTGGATCCACCCCTACATCCTCAAGGTAGCCAAGACCAAGAACATCGTCGACAACCCCGATGCCCGCAAGCTCCAGCGTGTCCCCGTCCCCGTCCTGGGCGGCCTCACCGTAGTCTTCGGTGTCCTCTCCGGCATCATGGGCTTCAGGCTCCTGGGCGAGTCCTTCGACCTCTTCCCCGTCTTCGCCGCCATCTTCATCATCCTCATCGTCGGCCTCATGGACGACATGATTTCCCTCTCTCCCCGTGTGCGCTTCGTCGTCGAGATTATCCTGGTGCTCTACCTTATATATACCACCGGTTTCCAGCTCAACAACTTCCACGGTCTCTGGGGCCTGGGCATCATCCCCGGTTACATCTCCGTCCCCCTCACCATCTTCGCTTGTGTAGGCATCATCAATGCCATCAACCTCATCGATGGTGTCGACGGCTACTCCTCAGGCTACAGCGTCATCAGCTGTCTCCTCTTCGGTCTCATGTTCCATGCCCTGGGCAATGTCCAGATGGTCGTCCTTGCCGCCGTCGTTGCTGCCTCGCTGCTCCCCTTCTTCCTGCACAATGTCTTTGGTAAGCACTCCAAGATGTTCATCGGCGATGCCGGCACCCTCTCGCTCGGCATCATCTTCTCCGTGTTCGTCACCACCCTGCTCTCCACCCCGTCGGGCGATGTCATCGCACATGAGAGCACCCTCGGCCTCGTCCCCTTCACCCTTGCCGTCCTGTGCGTCCCCATCTTCGACACCCTGCGCGTGATGAGTTCCCGCATGATCCGTGGCAAGTCCCCCTTCAACCCCGACAAGACCCACCTCCACCACCTCTATATAGAGCTCGGCTACTCCCACATAGGCACCACCCTGTCCATCATCACCACCAACCTCCTCGTCGTGCTCTGTTGGTACATCGCCTACCGCTGTGGCGCCTCCATCGACCTCCAGCTCTACCTCGTGGTGCTCCTTGGTCTCCTCGTCACCTTCGGCTTCTATGCCATCATGAAGCGACAGATCAAGACCCAGGGTCCCCTCTACCGCCTCTATAGCCGCATCGGTGCCACCACCCATTTCAAGCGCAAAGGCTTCTGGCAACTCCTACAACGCTGGGCCGACAAGTCCACCAGCGAAGATTCATCCACCGAACATTAAGCGTTTAGTGCTTTGCGTTTAGTGCGTTTAATTAATTATTAACATGAATTGTCACAAATAGTCCCATAAATTATCATGAATGCTTTTGTACTTGCGTGACATGAATATTATTTATGGAAATTCACGGGCCATTTATGGTCATTTGCGTTTAATTAATTATTAACATGAATTGTCACAAATAGTCCCATAAATTATCATGAATGCTTTTGTACTTGCGTGACATGAATATTATTTACGGAAATTCACGGGTCATTCGTGCCCATTTGCGTTTAATTAATTATTAACATGAATTGTCACAAATAGTCCCATAAATTATCATGAATGCTTTTGTACTTGCGTGACATGAATATTATTTATGGACATTTACGGGTCATTCGTGCCCATTTGTGTTAAACAAAAAAGTACTCTTCCGGAGGCAACTCAGAATTCATAATTCAAAATTCAGAATTCTCCACGTCCGGAGGCAACTCATAAATCATAATTCATAATTGAGAATTCATAATTCTTATCGTTCAAAATTCAGAATTCTCCACATCCGGAGGCAACTCAGAAATCATAAATCATAAATCAGAAATCAAAAAATCTTCCATTATAATGAAAAAAGTCTTCGTATCCGGTTGCTACGACCTGTTGCATAGCGGCCACATTGAGTTTTTTAAGCAAGCTTCCCAGTTTGGAGACCTGTACGTAGGCATCGGCTCCGACGCCACCTATCAGGAGTACAAGCACCGCAAGCCCATGTTCCCCCAGGAAGAGCGCCTCTTCATGGTGCGCAATGTCAAGGCCGTCAAGGAAGCCTACATCAACGAGGGCAGTGGCGTCATCGACTTCATCCCCACGCTCGACCTCGTCAAGCCCGACATCTTCGTCGTCAATGCCGAGGGCGGCAGCGCCGAGAAGCGCCAGCTCTGCGAGGAGCGCGGCATCCAGTACATCGAGCTTGAGCGCACCCCCCACGCAGGGTTAGAGGCCCGCAGCTCCAGCTCCCTCAAGGCCGCCCTCAGCACCCAGCAAGAGGAAACAATTCAGAATTCAGAATTCAAAACTCAGAATTCTTCAGGCATTCCCACGCGCCTCGACCTCGCCGGCACCTGGATCGACCAACCCTACGTCAGCCAGTATCATCCCGGCTGGGCGCTGACCATATCACTTGAACCTACTT
>JAEIGA010006683.1_pt1 | contig 17571 bp, 13 predicted proteins | sample 9270691 | NCBI WGS metagenome assembly JAEIGA01 (sample SAMN17057246, study PRJNA624740) | gut metagenome | biome: biome; isolation source: fecal sample | host: Bos grunniens | place: China: Xizang | collected 2019 | reverse complement strand
GCTTTGTCCTGATCGTTGGTACGCATAATCAGGATACCATTCTGATGCCACATGAAGGAGTAGAGGTATTCGATATTCAGCCCTTCCTGCGTGAACAGAGAAATAGTATCGGCAGCCGTTCCCACCACATTTACCAGAGAAATGGCCAACACTTCCGACATAATCATCGTCAGAGAATGTTTTTTCAAGGCTTCGTAAGCGGCTTGCGGATCTTGCGTGATAACACGGTAAATACCATATTCAGCCGTATCTGAAATGCTGGAAGCGACAATCTGCAAATTTTCCTGTTTGATGATACCCAATGTTTCGTGCAAGGTACCGGGCTTATTTTCGATGAAGATAGATATTTGATGCAACATAATGTTCGGCTTTAGAATTTTTTACGTAAATCTTTAACTCTCACGGCTTTGCCCTCCGATTTAGGCAATGAGTTTCTCGGAACGAGCTTCACCTTCGGTGTTACCAAAATTTCGTCTTTCAACTGACGCGTGATTTCTTTGTTGAGCGCCTGCAGCTTGGCATAATCGTCGGTAAAGAGATCGCCCAGTTCCACTTCGATAATCATGATGTCGTTGTCTTCGGCGGTATCGAGCGTGATGAGGTAATCGCTGCCCAATTCCTTGAATTTCATCAAGATGGTTTCGATCTGGATGGGGAAGATGTTGACACCTTTCAGAATGATCATATCGTCGCTGCGACCTTTCATGCGATCCAAACGCACATGCTGACGACCACAGGGACATTCTCCGGGAAGAATACGCGTCAAGTCGCGGGTACGATAGCGCAACAAAGGCATGGCTTCGCGATTGAGCGTGGTGAGCACCAGTTCGCCCACTTCGCCTTCGGGCACCGGTTCCAGCGTTTCAGGATCGACAATTTCGACAATATAATAGTCTTCCCAAATGTGCAAACCATTTTGTTCCTGACATTCGAAAGCGACGCCCGGACCGCACATTTCCGACATACCGAAACTGTTGTAAGCTTTCACGCCCAGCATCTCTTCGATACGACGACGTTGCGCCTCGCTATGAGGCTCGGCGCCAATAATCAAAGTCTTCAGTTTGGTATCTTTTTTCGGATCGACACCTTCTTCTTGCATCACTTCGTACAGACGTGTGGCATAAGAGGGAATAGCGTGAAGGGCAGTAGTACCAAAATCTTTGATAAACTTGATCTGTCGCAAGGTGTTACCGGCGGCAGCGGGCACGGTGAGCATACCCAGATGTTCGGCGCCGTATTGGAATCCCAATCCACCGGTGAACATACCATATCCTGAGGAATTCTGAAAAACATCCCCGGGACGAAGGCCCACCATGTGCAAACAACGAGCCACCGCTTTGGCCCATTCGTCAAGGTCTTTTTGGGTATGCAAAATAACCGTCGGATTGCCCGTCGTGCCACTGGATGAGTGCAGACGCACACATTTTTCCAAAGGAACGCAAGCCATACCAAATGGATAGGTGGCACGCAAATCGGCTTTAGTGGTGAATGGAATCTTACGGATATCTTCCAAACAAGTAATATCATCGAGGCTCAGATTCGCTTCCTGGAAGCGCTGGCGATAAAAATCGGATTGAAGACAATGGCGCAAAGTATCTTGCAAACGCTGCCATTGTAAGGCTTTAATGCCTGCTCTGTCGAGGCTTTCTTCTTGATGTAGAAACATAGATGTCTGTTTTCTGAAAATTAAGTCGCGAAGATACACATTTTATCAAGGATTATTGCATACAAAAAGCAAAAAATAGCGAAAGACGATTGAATATACATAAAATATACAACAATTTTGATTTTTGTCTTCCAACGAGGCTTGCTTTTGAAATTAAAGCAGTAATTTCGCGGCAAATTTGTACACATGAACAGAACTCCTAAAAAGAACCGTATTTCTACTTACACCGTTACCGCGGCCAGCGATCAGTTGTTGAATTTCCTTTTGTCAACATTGAAAGATCAATCAAGGACCACGGTAAAATCATTGTTAGCGCATCAGCAAATCACTGTCAATAAAACCGTTATCAGAGCATTCGATCATGCTTTGGAAAAGAACGATGTGGTAGAGGTTCATTGGGACAAGGCTGCCGGACGCATACTCAAACACCCCAAGCTTAAAGTGGTATTCGAAGATAAATACTTGATGGTGGTGGAAAAAGATGCCGGCTTGTTGTCGGTAGCTACGCCGCGCGAAAAGACTAAAACGGCTTATTCCATTCTGAATGAATATGTAAAACAGCAATCTCCTGGCAACAAAGTATTTGTAGTTCAACGACTTGACAGAGAAAGTTCTGGTTTGTTGCTCTTCGCCAAGACCAAAGAGGTGCAAGCCTTGATGCAGGACAATTGGCGTTTTGCCGTGAATCAACGCAAATTCATGGCTGTGCTCGAAGGCAAACTAACCACCGGCGACGGTAGCGGCAAAGGTACGGTCACTTCTTATCTTTGGGAAAGCAAAGCCTTTATCGTTTATGCCAGCAACAATCCCGACGAAGGTCTGAAAGCCGTAACGCATTATCAGGTACTGCGCAGCAACGACAAATTTAGTTTGGTAGCTTTCAACTTGGATACCACGCGCAAAAACCAGATTCGTGTACAAATGAACAGCATCGGTTATCCGGTTTCGGGCGATATTAAATATGGTGGACACAAAAATGACATCAATCGTATTGCTTTGCACGCTTGCGAACTCTCGTTTACACACCCTATAACAGGCGAAAAAATGAGTTTTGAAAGTAAAATTCCAGCATCTTTCGAAAAATTGATGAAATAATTTGCAATTATAAAAAAAGTTTGTACTTTTGTGGCCGCTAAAGCAAAGGCAATAGCGCACTGCGGAAATAGCTCAGTTGGTAGAGCATAACCTTGCCAAGGTTAGGGTCGCGAGTTCGAGTCTCGTTTTCCGCTCAGAGTTTAGAAAATGGTGGATTCGAACTCGCGACCCATTAACCATGACGCGAGAACTGCCCGCGCAGCGGGCTCGAGTCTCGTTTTCCGCTCAGAGTTTAGAAAAATTGTATAGCGACAGCGGTCGCTATCGTTTTATACCCAGGTGGTGGAATTGGTAGACACGCTACTTTGAGGGGGTAGTGGACATTAGTCCGTGTGAGTTCGAGTCTCATCCTGGGTACTACATTTTTAACGACGAACAATGATGCCCAGGTGGCGGAATGGTAGACGCGCTCGTTTCAGGTGCGAGTGTTGAGAGACGTGCAGGTTCGAGTCCTGTTCTGGGCACCAAACATATCGGATGTCAATTTTGCAAAATGCAAAGTTGGCATTATTTTTATGTCCATCATTATGAAAATCATCCTAACATATCGACGCACAAGCCGACTTTCCATGCGCATCGGAAAGGACGGAAGTTTGCGCGTGTCAGCACCTTACGGCTATCCAACTAAAAAGATCGACAGCTTTATCGAAAGTCATCGGGAATGGATAGCGCAGGCACAAGCCAGACACGAACAAAGAGTAGAGCAGGAGAATGATTTTTATGCGGCTTTGCCACTGAACACGCCGGCAGAAAAAATGGCAGCCAAGCAGCGCTTGCACCACATCATCGAACCCATGTTGCAGCATTACAGCGAAGTCATGCAGGTAAAAGTAAACAAACTCAGTTACCGCGCCAGCAAAAGCAGATGGGGAAGTTGCCAAAAAAAGACGGCAAGCATCAATTTCAGTTTATACCTATTATTATTGCCGGAATGGTGCATCGAACATGTCGTGGTGCACGAGTTGGCCCACTTGCGCGAAGCCAACCATGGCGCCGGATTCTATCGCCTGATGGATCAATATTATCCTCGATGGAAAGAAGCCCGACGCCACAGCCGTCTATTGCTAAAACAAGTTTCCTCTTAAATATTCGACGATACGAAAGCTGCAGCCAAAGCTTTCAAAGCCTCTTTGTCGGCCTCCTTCATGGCAGAGCGAATGGTGATGAGCGGTTCGTAGAGATCGATATCCTTCATGGCCGACAAATATTCCTTCATGACGCGTCCGGCCGAGGGGGCCCAAGAGCCATTTTCCACCAAAGCTACACGACGTTGACGATAAGTTTTGGCTTTCAGATGCATCAGGAATTCTTCCATGGGAGGAAACAAGCCACCATCGTAAGAAGCGGCCAGCAAAATCATTCGATCGTAACGGAAAGCATCTTCCAAAGCTTCCGCCTGATCGTCGCGAGCCAAGTCGCTGATAGAGACTTTTACGCCGGCCTGACGCAGACAGTCGGCCAGATAATGCGCAGCCTTGGCGGTATTTCCGTAAATGGACGCAAAAGCAATAAAAACACCTTCTGTTTCAGGCTTATATTGACTCCAGGTCTGATAAAGATTCAGATAATAAGCCAAGTTTTCTTTCAACACCGGACCATGCAGCGGACAAATCGTCGACAGAGGAGCATCGGCCAATTTTTTCAGCACGGCTTGTACTTGCGCTCCGTATTTTCCGACAATATTAAAATAATAACGACGCGCTTCACAGGCCCAATCGTCTGTTTCATTGGCCAAAGCACCAAATTTACCGAAAGCATCGGCTGCAAACAAAACTTGTTCCGTGCGTTCGTACACCATCATCACTTCGGGCCAGTGCACCATGGGCGCAGTGACAAATTGCAACTCATGTTTACCCAAAGACAAGATTTCGCCATCTTTCACTACTTGCACGCGACCACCGAAATCGTAATCGAAAAATTGAGGCAACATTTTGGCAGCCTTGTCCGTACAAAGCAAAAGCGCATCAGGATAAGTTTCCAAAAAACGCACAATATTGGCCGAATGATCGGGTTCCATGTGCAACACCACCAAATAATCCGGCTGACGAGTTTGCAAGGCTTCGGCCAAATTGGCTGCCCATTCATCGCCCTTGCGAGCATCGACGGTATCCATGACGCAAATCTTCTCATCTGCAATCAGATAAGAATTGTATGCCATGCCTTCGGGCACTATATATTGACCTTCGAACAAATCGAGATCCAAATCGTCTACACCGATGTAGAGAATATCTTTGCTAATTTTCATGATATGAAGAGTTTATATTATCATTTGTTTAAGAAATCAATCAATGGGACGCATGCTGGCAAACTTAAGCAACAACATCTTGAATCCGGCATGAACAAATTCCACGCCAATTTTACAATTGTCGCCCTGACCTTCGATGCTTTTAATCAAACCTTCGCCGAAGCGATCGTGCAATACTTTCTGTCCCACCACAAAAGTGCCTTTGGAACTCTGTATAGCCTGCGCAGCTGCTGCGGGAGTTGTCGTTGGTGATGAAACGTTAGCTTGTGTCGGAATTTTCTTCCAGGCTCGAGGATTTTCTATAGATGAGAACGAAGAGGATGCAGAAGTTGTGCTTGTGCTCGGACGGCTTTGCGATGAACCAGGATAGGCTGCTTTGCGCTGCAAATTCATCGGCGAAGACGAAGGACGACTGCCATAAGACGAACTGTTTCCGCTATAAGAAGACTGTGTCCTGTTGCCAAAGGGCGAACTTCCATAGGAAGAATTGCCAAAAGGCGAAGATCCGTAAGAGCCAGAAATCGATGCGCTGCCTTGTTCTATCAGACGAGGATCGAGCTCGCGCAAAAAACGACTGGGACGCGAAAATTCCGTATTTCCATTGCGAAAGCGACTCTTGGCAAAAGTCAAGGCACAACGATTGCCCGCACGCGTAATGGCCACGTACAACAAACGGCGTTCTTCTTCCAATTCGGCCTGCGATTCACTGCTGCGCTGCGAAGGGAAAATATTCTCCTCCATACCCGTTACAAATACATTGTTGAATTCCAAACCTTTGGATGCGTGAACCGTCATCAGGAAAACCTTGTCGTCGTTGTCTTCTTCGTCCTGATCGGTATTCAGCGCCACTTCCGACAGATAAGCCGCCATGCTGCAATCTTCGATGCCTTCTTCCAGACGAGTCTGTGTAAATTCGTGCATACCGGCCAACAATGATTGTACATTCTCGCGATGACTGATGCCTTCTACGCCACTTTCTTTCAACAAATCGGCATTGATACCGCTCACTTGCAACAGCATCTGCGTAAAATCGTACACACTGAGTTGGTTAACTTTGGCTTGCAAATCGGAAATCATCTGATAAAAAGCCGACAATTTATTCAAAGTGCCATTATTTACAGACAAGGCATAGGCAATAGGATTACTCAACACGGCCCAAAGCGAAACCTGATTCGCGCGCGCGGCATCCTGCAACTTGGTCATCGTAGTATCGCCGATACCTTTGGAAGGATATTTGATGGCGCGTTTGAGCGCTTCGTCATCGTCGGGATTGAGCATCAGTCGCAGATAGGAGAGTATGTCCTTGATTTCCTTGTGCTGATAGAACGACATACCACCATACACACGATAAGGAATATTGCGCTTGCGCATGGCTTCTTCCAGCACACGAGATTGTGCATTGGTACGATACAACACCGCAAAGTCGGCCCATTTCTCGTACTGACGATTGCGCATTTCGGCAATTTTGCCGGCCACCATATAAGCTTCTTCCACGTCGCTCATAGCACCCATAAGCTGGATAAGATTACCGCTTTCGCGTTGCGAGAAAACTTCCTTTTTGATACGATTCTGGTTATTGGCAATCAGGCTGTTGGCAATATTTACAATATTCTTCGTAGAACGATAATTCTGCTCCAGTTTGAAGAGTTTGCTTTCCGGATAATTTCTTTGGAATTTAAGAATATTCTCGATGTTGGCACCGCGGAAAGAATAAATACTCTGCGAATCGTCGCCCACCACGCAAACACGACGATGTCGTTCGGCCAATTTCTTGACTATCAGATATTGCGATGCGTTGGTATCTTGGTACTCATCCACCAGAATATATTGAAAACGTTCTTGCCATTGCGCCAGAATTTCAGGATGATCGCGAAACAAGACATTGGTATTGAAGAGAATATCATCGAAATCCATCGCCTTGGCCTGACGACAACGAGCCACATATTGGGCATAAATCTGCGCCACGCGAGGCATACGACTATCTTTGTCGCGTTGCTGGATATCGGGCGAATTGAAATAATCTTCCGGAGAAATCAGGGCATTCTTGGCATTGGAAATACGCGAGGCTACCGAACTGACTTTGTAGGTTTTATCGTCCAGTTGCATTTCCTTGATAATGGTTTTCAGCAAACTTTTCGTATCGGTGGTGTCATAAACACTAAAATCGGAAGGGTAGCCGAATGCGGCCGCTTCTGTGCGGAGAATACGCAGAAAAAGCGAGTGAAATGTACCCATCCACAAACGCGAAGCCGAACGCGGATCGACCAACTTGGCTACACGTTCTTTCATTTCGCGAGCCGCTTTATTGGTAAAGGTAAGGGCGAGGATGCTCCATGGCGCCAGACCAAGCTTGAGCAGACAAGCCACTTTACAGGTAAGCACTTTGGTTTTTCCCGAACCGGCACCGGCAATCACCAGGGATGGTCCTTCGTTGTAAAGCACGGCTTCTTTTTGTCTATCATTCAGATTTTCAATAATTTCTTTCACGGTGTTTTTATTTTTCGACAAGACGCGAAGTTAATCAAATCTTCTTTTACAAAACAAATGAATGAAGCGCTATTTTTGCTTGTTTATGCTATCGAAAAACACTACTTTTGCGGTTCGAAAATTTATTCGAAAAATTAGCAGATATTATATATTATGGCAAAAGAATTAACTTCAAGAGCTGAGAATTATTCTCAATGGTATAACGACTTGGTTGTCAAAGCAGATTTGGCTGAAAACTCTGCTGTGCGCGGTTGTATGGTTATCAAACCTTACGGCTATTCCATTTGGGAAAAGATGCGCGACGAATTGGATCGCATGTTTAAGGAAACCGGACACGTTAATGCGTATTTTCCTTTGTTTATCCCGAAATCTTATTTGAGCCGCGAAGCCGAACACGTAGAAGGCTTTGCCAAGGAATGTGCCGTTGTGACGCACTCTCGTCTGAAAATGGCCGATGACGGCAGCCAACTCATCGCCGATCCTGCTTCTAAATTGGAAGAAGAACTGATTGTCCGTCCTACCTCTGAAACCATCATTTGGAGTACCTATAAAAACTGGATTCAATCGTATCGCGACCTGCCTATTCTCTGCAACCAATGGGCTAATGTGGTTCGTTGGGAAATGCGTACGCGTTTGTTCCTCCGTACCGCCGAATTCCTTTGGCAAGAAGGTCATACCGCTCACGCTACCCGCGAAGAAGCCGAAGAAGAAGCTCGTCGTATGTTGCATGTTTATGGTGATTTCGCCGAAAACTTCATGGCTATGCCTGTTATTCGCGGTGTAAAGTCTGAAAACGAACGTTTTGCCGGTGCGCTCGACACCTATACCATCGAAGCTATGATGCAGGACGGTAAGGCTTTGCAGGCCGGTACTTCTCACTTCTTGGGTCAGAATTTTGCCAAGGCTTTCGATGTTACCTTTGTCAACAAGGAAAACAAACCCGAATATGTTTGGGCTACTTCTTGGGGCGTTTCTACCCGTTTGATGGGTGCGCTTATCATGACTCACTCCGACGACAATGGTTTGGTATTGCCTCCCAAGCTCGCTCCCGATCAGGTTGTGATTGTTCCTATTTACAAAAACGAAGAACAAAGAGCTCAATTGGCCGAAAAAGCCGAACAAATCATGGCAGAACTGAAAGCTTTGGGTATCCGCGTTAAATTCGACAACAACGACACCAAGAAACCGGGCTGGAAGTTTGCTGAATACGAATTGAAAGGTGTTCCCGTGCGTTTGGCTATGGGTATGCGCGATTTGGAAAACGGCACCATCGAAATTGCCCGTCGTGATACTTTGACCAAAGAAACCCGCGAAATGCAGGGCCTGGGCTTGTACATCAAAGATTTGCTCGATGAAATTCAAGCCAACATGCTGGCCAAGGCTAAAGCCGCCCGCGACAGCCGCATTTACGAAGTAGATTCTTACGAGGAATTCAAAGCCCGTATCGAAGATGGCGGATTCTTCCTTTGCCATTGGGACGGTACCAGCGAAACCGAAGAACGCATCAAGGAAGAAACCAAGGCAACCATCCGTTGCGTACCTTTGGAAGGCGACAAGACTCCCGGCAAGTGTATGGTTACCGGCAAACCTTCTGCACAGCGCGTTATCATCGCTAAAGCTTATTAAGCATAAGCTTCTTAGCTTTCATAAAAAAGTCCTGACTGTTCTTGTAGCAATCAGGACTTATTTATTTTTATTCTTACGAACATTGATATCCGAATCGGCTTTGCTGTGTTTGATGCGTCGTGCTATCCAAGCATTGATTTTGTGACGCAGCTCCGAGAAGGAATGGAAATTTTCTTTGTAAACCACACCCACACCTTGGGTGGTCATAGCCGACTTGAAATAACGACTGTCGTTGGTGCGGTTGAAGAATTTACCTCTTAAACGGCCATCTCTCGAGAATTTGTATTCTGCATCGAAATCACCGATGAATTGGGTGTTGTCGTTTACCAAGTCTTCGCGCGAACCGATATTACCATTAATCACCAGACGATTGTTGAGCAACTGACTGCTCATGGCTACCTGCCATTCGCCCAGACCTTCGGCCATATCATCGTAGCGATAATTCAAATCGAAAGAGAGATTGTCGCTGCCCAGCGCCTGATAAATGATACGATTCAATTGGTTGGACAAAGAATTTAAGCCGATATCCATCACCGCCGACATATTGTTGTTGGTAGCCGCTTCGCTGTTCTGCACATTCTCCGTCATGGCGAAACGATTGAGCAAAAGCAAGGAAACAATCTGACGATTCAAGATTTCATCGGTATTAATGATATTCATGATACGACGACGCAACTCTTCATCGGCAGAAGGGAAGTCCAAGCCCAACACGATTTCCGGCTGTTGCAATTCGCCCAAAATATTCAATTGGCAATTCACCGGAATACTGGTACGGTTCAGGTTCATCGAACTCAGCTCGGCTTCGTCCAAAATATCGGACAATTCCACGTTCAGCACAGAATGATTGGCATTGATATCCAGATTGGCCGACATCAAATCGCCCGAGAAGTTGATAGAACTACCTTGTAAAATATTAAAGTCGCGATGAATCAAATCCTGGAAAGTAAAGCCGTATTTACCCTTGTCCAGTTCATAACGACCAAACAGCTGCAAGTCGTCCTTACTGTCGTAAGACAAGCGCAAGGTGCCGTTTCCGCTCATACGCATTTCATCGCCCGCAGCCGGATTGGTCACGAAAATCAAGTTGGCGGTAGGCGTGATATCCAAATTCATATCAATCGATAAATTGGTAGGCAAGAGTTGTACCGCTTCTTCATCGACAGTTGTGTTCTTTTTCTCGATGGATACGCCATTCTTATCTTCCGCATTGACAAATTCGATAAAGCTGTAATTGCTGTCGGCCGTATTATTCGCCAAAGAAAGATAAAAATTGGTGTGATCTTCGGTCTGGACATCCAAATCGATACGGATATCCTTTTCATTACCGCTCATTCGTGCTTTGCCACTTGCCTCGATTTCACCATAGAAAGCCTGATCCGACATAGGCAAATCCATCAGATGCAGACGCTGCATGGCCAAATCCAAATCGAATTCCATACCCGCGAAATTTCGATGACGGATACGTCCGTTGAACAAGGCATGATTGCTGTAAACATCGTACAAATCGATCTGATCGAACAAAATCACACCAGGCATCAAGCGGATAGAATCAGAAAAAGTATAACGCACATTGAGCGCCGGAGAATAGAGATCGCCCTCTGAAACATAGGTATCGGCCACCACATCCCAATATTGACGAAGCGGGGCACCAAAGACTTCCACATCGCCATACACCTGCGCACCGAGCGTCATCATCGGTTCCAGATAATAGGAAATAAAATTCAAAGGCAAACCTTCTGCGCTGATATCCAGATACAAAGAATCGGCCATCGGAGAATAGAATCCTTCTATCACACCGGTATGCATATCGCCCGAATTCACTTGCGAAACAATATCCAAACTTGAAGTTTCGTTATTCCATCGGGTTGTCGCATCCAAATCGCCCATCACATGCTGATTCATAGAAAAGCCCGCCACACTGAGATCTGCATCAAATTCCGGCTTGGACAAAAGCGCACGCAAAGAGGCATCGGCAGAAATGATACCACCAAAAGACATCGGCTTGGGAATGGTATTCTTCGGCGGGAATAATTGTGTGATATGCGCCAAATTGAGCTGCGAAACTTTCAGATACAGACTATCGTAAGGCGATTCAGAAATAAGGCCGTCCATCTGAATATACTGATCGTCATTGTGGAAAGCAAAATCTTCAACATACAAACGATTGCTGAGATAATCTACGTGCGCCGTATCGAGTTGCCAAGTAGCGCCTTTCCATTGTACATAAGGCACATACAGCTTTGAACAACAGCTAAGCATATCGGCGCTGTCACGACCAAAAAGATGACGGCTATTACTTAAGGCAAACGGCAGACTTTGCGCCAAATCCACTTGAATACTCATATCCAAAGTATCGCTCAAAGCCTTGGCGTCCATATTAATAAGGAAATCATCCTTCGAAGTGGGGAAGTGCGTTGAGAGGGACAAATCCATGGTCTTATAAGCCTTATTATCCAACATCAGATGTGTCTGATGCAGCACCTTGTCTTGTACACGCAGGCTATCGGCCATGATACTCAAGGCAAAAACATCCTTTTCATCGTAATAATAGCCTTCGATATGCGCCGTATCCACCAAAGAAATCGGCCACGAAAAAGCCTTAGCCAAAGAATCGGTAGAGGAAACATCCACACGGAAAGCGAATTGATTGCTCAGATAGACATCGCCGGCGCGTTTGCTCGCACTGAATACACTGGGCAAATACTCGGCCAATACTTGCGATTGCAGCTCCCGATAAAATTGCGACCAACCCATATCACCATACACGTCTGCATTAATCTGATTAGACTGCACTTGCAAATGAGCATAATTGTTGGATTCCTTATGGTTGCTTATAAGCAAAGATGGCAGACGATAGGAGGTAGCATGATGATAAAAATCGATAGAATCCAGACGGACATCGCCCCACAGACGATCTATGGTATCACCTTTCAGATGTGCATCCATCTCAAACGAAAGATGTGCTTTCTCGTCATCACCTTCCAACAAATGCAAAGCTTGTAAATTGACATGTTCTGCGTTAAGGTAGGCTTGCCAATCGGACATAGAGACGCGTCTATCAACTTGAAAATCTGCATCGAAAAGACATTCCGGATCTTGGGCATCAATCGAAAGTTTGTACCAACCGCGCTTATCGGCCTGCGCTTGCAAATCGATATGCTGATACTCGTATTGATTGAAAGGGAAACTTCGAAGATGGGCATTGGCTTTTAGTTGCGCATACTTGCTTCCCAATGCTTTGGCTTGCGCATGCAGACGCACAGAGGTATTACCTTGGAAAATTTCCTGGTCAAGCAATTCGTCCAAACGATAGGCCGGGATATCAATCTTGGCGCTTCCATCGTAAAAACCATCTGTTCGTTTCTGCAGATTCACATCCGCTTCAAAATTGCCAGGTTGGGTATAAAAATGCCCATTCATCGATAATGTTTCGTCTACCGAGGCAATATTACCTTCGAACGAACTTTTACCTAAATTATATAGTATATCTTCGGGCAAAGACAATGTTTCATGTGGAAACAAGGCTTTATAATACTCGATAAGCAAAGGATCTACGCTGATATGCTTCCAAGCACTCTGCCATTGACGACTCGATTGGTTAAGATTCGATACACGCGCACTTCCGTTCATCGCCACAAGATCGTTTTGGCTATAAAGTTGACATTGTCCGATAGTCAAATCGTGCATATCGCCTTGCGCCTGCACATTCACTTGAAGTTCTACGTCTTCCAATTGTGCATCCTGAAACTTAGTGGAAAGCCAAGGAATATCTGCACTTGACAACTGCGCCTGCAGACGAAATTCTTTCAACAGGGATAAAGAATCCAAACAGAAGGAAGGACATTGCAATTCGATAGAATCGCTATAAATATAGGAGGATGGAAGCTCCAAACGCAATTGCGGAACACGCAGCAGGGAAGCATTTTCCAAAGAGGCTTGCAAATGAAGTCGGCTCAGTTCAAAACCATCCGTTACATTCACAAAAGACAAATCTTCTATCTGTACACGTTGCTGATTAGGAGCGACAAAAATCGAAAGTTTGGCTTGAAAATCTTGTATATCCAGCGCTTGAAAAACCACAGACGAAGAGGTAACAAGCAAACGATCTATCTTGATTCTCAGTGGTTTTGAGTTATTATTTTTAACAAGGAATGGCAAGTTTAACTCGGACGACGGAAAACATTGAAGCGACTCCACGCGCAGCGCCTGTATATGCAATTGTCGCCACAACAAGGGCAATACGCGAATATTACATTCCAATTGTTCAGCACTGGCAAAAGAGCGACCATCGGCATCGCTGCACGAAACCCGATACAATTCCAAAGAGGCCTTGTTCCAATGCCAACGAACAGAGTCCAATTCAACGGACAATCCTTGCTTTTGTAGTGCTGAAGTCAGGGTAGGACGCAAGATCTTTTGTTGAAAACGGGTGTTGTCAGACAAAAGAAAAAGCAGCACGACTACTATCGGCAATATCAAATACCCTATGTACGACTTCTTTTTCACAATAATTAATTGTACTTTTGCAGCGATTTCGCCATCAAATAAAAACTGACAAAGATAGTGAAAGTCGAGAGAAAACAAATCATGTTAACATGATTTTGTTTTCTCGGATTCAGGCTTTATCGAAGCGAGCAGATGAAGCGATAGCTTGCTATCAGGCTTCATCGCGAAGCTGAAGATAAAGCGGATAAAGCTTGATTCGAATCAAGCTTTATCTGAGCTAGAATCCGAAGGAAACAAAATAAAGTTCACGCTTTTTGTTTTCCGAGGCGCATCCTATCTTGCGAGCCCCGCAGGGGCGAGAAAGATAGTGCAAGGAACGAAGTGTTTGCTTTGCGAGACCGCACGAGGAACGAAGTGCTTGCCTTGCGAGGTTACAAAGAACGCAGTGTTTGCTTTGCAAGATCGCAAGAAAATCGCGGAAGTGATTCCGAGTGACCGAGAAAGATAGTGCAAGCAAAGAACGAAGTGTTTGCCTTGCGAAGGTCGCAAAGAACGAAGTTGCTTGCTTTGCGAGATTGTGATTTCCGAGTGACCGAGAAAGATAGCGCAAGCAAAGAACGAAGTGTTTGCCTTGCGAGCCCCGCAGGGGCGAGAAAGATAGTGCAAGGACGAAGTTGCTTGCATTGCGAGCTTACGAGGAACGAAGTTGCTTGTTTTGCGCAAGTTATTACTTATTTAAATGATAATTAAGCCATTAGAATATAAATAATGAAACCAGTGTACATCTTAGCCATAGAATCCTCCTGCGACGACACATCCGCAGCCGTCTTGGAAGGAGATTACTTGCTTTCCAACGTAATTGCCAGTCAAAAAGTACATGAGCTGTATGGTGGCGTAGTGCCCGAATTGGCATCGCGCGCACATCAACACAATATTGTGCCCGTGGTCGATTGGCCATCAAGCAAGCCGGAATCAAGAAAGAAGAAATTAGTGCATTGGCCTACACCAGAGGCCCAGGTCTGATGGGATCGTTGTTGGTAGGCAGTTCTTTTGCCAAAGGTTTCGCCAGAGCGCTCGACATTCCCATGATTGAAGTCAATCACTTGCAAGCTCATATTTTGGCCCATTTCATCAAGGAAAAAGGCGAAGAACATCAATCTCCCCAATTCCCATTCCTTTGCCTGTTGGTATCGGGCGGAAATTCGCAGATTGTATTGGTGAAATCCTACAAAGACATGGAAATCATCGGTCAGACCATCGATGATGCAGCCGGCGAAGCCTTCGATAAATGCGCCAAAATGCTCGGTTTACCTTATCCCGGCGGCCCACACATCGACCGCTTAGCCAAGGAGGGTAACAGCCAGGCATTCCGATTCAACAAGCCGCAGATTCCGGAATTCAACTACAGTTTCAGCGGACTGAAGACCTCTTTCTTATATCGTCTGCGCGATGAAGTGGCTAAAAATCCCGATTTCATCGAAGAAAACAAATGCGATCTTTGCGCATCTTTGCAGCACACGGTGGTATCCATCTTGATGGACAAACTCTACAAAGCCAGCAAAGCTTATGGTATCAAAGAAGTTGCCGTAGCCGGTGGTGTTTCTGCCAACAGTGCGTTACGCGCAGCTTTCCAAGACTATAGCAAGCGCTACGGATGGAAGATTCATCTGCCCAAATTTTCATATACGACGGATAATGCCGCTATGGTAGCTATCTGTGGATATTTCAAATACTTAGATAAAGATTTCTGTCCTATTGAAGCTGCTCCGTTTTCTAGTGTTGCTATATAATAACCAGCTGCATATCAGCGACTTATTAAATAAATTAATTTTTTAAGGAAAATAATCCTTGAAATAATTGTTTATTAGGTAAAAAATACCGAATTTTGCAGCCGCTAAAAATTAGAGAAAATATAAACCAATAAATATCAATTGAAATGTCAAAAATTTGTCAGATCACAGGAAAAAAAGCAATGATTGGCAATAACGTTTCTCACTCTAAGAGACGTACGAAAAGAAAATTCAATGTCAATCTTTTCAGCAAAAAGTTCTATTGGGTAGAACAGGATTGTTGGATTGCACTGACCATTTCTGCTGCTGGATTGCGTGACATTAACCGCAAAGGTTTGAACGCAGCAATGAAAGATGCAGCTGCAGCTGGTTACTTGCGTATGGAAGATGTATTAATTCTTAACTAAGGGAGATTATCACTATGGCAAAGAAAGCAAAAGGAAACAGAGTGCAAGTAATCTTGGAATGCACCGAACACAAAGAAAGCGGTATGCCCGGTACATCTCGCTACATTACCACCAAAAACCGTAAAAATACTACTGGCCGTTTGGAATTGAAGAAATACAATCCTATTTTGAAACGTGTCACAGTTCACAAAGAAATTAAATAAGGTATAGACTATGGCAAAGAAAGCAGTTGCAAGTATGCAGACCGGTGAAGGTCGTACTTCTGTGAAAATCATCAAAATGGTGAAATCTCCTAAGACTGGTGCTTACGCCTTCAACGAAGAGATGGTTCCCAACGAAAAAGTAAACGAATATATCAAGAAATAATTTTGATATGAGATCATTCAAATAGCTTGTTTCTTACATAGGAGCAAGCTATTTTTGCTTTATATTTAATAAGGTAATTATGGGCATTTTCAGTTTCTTTACCAAAGAAAAAAAAGCCAATCTGGACCAAGGCTTGGCAAAAACCAAAGAGAGCGTATTTTCTAAGATCGGCCGTGCCATTGCCGGCAAATCCACCGTCGACGACGACGTGCTGGACGAACTTGAAGAAATTCTCATCACTTCCGATGTTGGCGTAGATACCACTTTGCGTATTATCGATCGTATTCAAGCCCGCATCAAAAGAGACAAATATCTCAACACTGCCGAACTCCATAAAATTCTGAAAGAAGAAATTGTTGATTTGCTGATTGAAAACGAAGGCGAAGAATTGAAAGATTTCGATTCTCCACTCAACAGCAAACCTTATGTCATTATGGTGGTTGGCGTGAATGGCGTTGGCAAGACCACTACCATCGGTAAATTGGCCTACCAATTCCAAAAACACGGCAAGAAAGTATATTTGGGTGCCGCCGACACTTTCCGCGCCGCAGCCATCGAACAATTGGAAATCTGGGGAGAACGCACCGGCGCACCGGTTATCCGTCAGAAGATGGGCGCAGATCCCGCCTCGGTGGTGTTCGATACTTTGAAATCGGCCGTAGCCAACGATGCTGACATAGTATTGATCGACACCGCCGGACGTTTGCACAACAAAGTGGGATTGATGAACGAATTGAGCAAGATCAAGAATGTGATGCAAAAGGTAGTACCCGATGCACCGCACGAAGTTTTGTTGGTTTTGGACGCTTCCACCGGACAGAACGCCTTTGAACAGGCCAAGCAATTTACCAAAGCAACCGAAGTAAACGCATTGGCTATCACAAAGTTGGATGGAACAGCCAAGGGTGGTGTCGTGTTGGGTATTTCCGATCAGTTCCAGGTTCCTGTCAAATATATCGGTTTGGGCGAAGGTATCGACCATTTGCAAGTCTTCAATCGTAAAGAATTTGTCGATTCTTTGTTTGGCGATCAGATGTCTTAACTATGAATACGCAAAGCAACAAAGCACATGTCATTTCCTTGGGTTGTTCCAAAAACCTGGTCGATTCGGAACAACTGCTTTATCAATTGCAAAGAGCTGGTTATCAGGTAAGTCACAATAGCGACCATATCGAGGAAGGCGTTGTTATCATCAATACTTGCGGCTTTATTCAGGATGCAAAGGAAGAGTCTATCGAAACCATTTTGGAATACGCACAGGCTCGCGAAGAAGGAATCATCGAGCGCTTGTATGTATTTGGTTGTCTTTCACAACGTTATGCAGAGGAATTGAAAGCTGAAATTCCCGAAGTGGATGCTTTTTACGGCAAATTCGATTGGCATCATATCCTGGAAGATTTGGGTAGCGAATACTGCATGGAAGAACGACATCGTCGTATTTTG
>JAEIGA010006682.1_pt1 | contig 17571 bp, 14 predicted proteins | sample 9270691 | NCBI WGS metagenome assembly JAEIGA01 (sample SAMN17057246, study PRJNA624740) | gut metagenome | biome: biome; isolation source: fecal sample | host: Bos grunniens | place: China: Xizang | collected 2019 | reverse complement strand
TTTCTGAATGTCGATGTTACTAGCCATTTCATTTATCTTTTAATTTCGCCAAAAATGTATCTCTGCGTCTCACTGTGTCTCACAGCGTCTCATTTTTCCATCACCTTGCCAACGCAAAATTGAATTTCAAGCAGCGAGGTACACAGGAGGTACAAAAACAGGCGTAAAAAGGCTTAGCAACGATTAACAACGATGCTTGCACAAACAAATATAGCACCCGTAAAGAGTGCTATATTAATCATTTATGGTTGATTTAACTATTTGATAATCAACTACTTACTTGCCGATGCAGAAGCTGGAGAAGATGCTTTGGAGGATATCGTCGGAGGTGATGTCGCCAGTGATTTCACCGAGATGGTGGATAACTCTGCGGATATCCTCTGAAATCAAGTCGCCAGAGAGGTTAATGGCTAATGCTCTTTGGGCATCATGTAGTGCATCATTGGCCATTGACAATGCTTCATAATGGCGCATGTTCGATACCACAACACTACTGCTATTTAGCGACGATGTGTCGACAACGGAGCGTAGCTTATCCCTCAAGTAATCAATACCGATATTCTCCTTGGCGGATATATAGAGTGTATTATCCATAGCTGTATAATCACTTGATATATGCTTATCTATCTTATTGATAATGCGAAGATAGTGCTGTTGGTCGCATGTGGTGTTATAATCGCTAAAAATAGGGTTTTCGGCAGATGCAAGGTGCAAGATAATATGCGCCCTTTCAATTGCTCGGTGCGTGCGCTCGATGCCCATTTGTTCGAGCCTATCATCTGTCGTGCGTAGGCCTGCTGTATCAACGAAGCGGAAACGGATGCCATCTATTACTGTGGTGGCCTCAATGGTGTCACGTGTGGTGCCTGCGATGTCGGAGACCATGGCACAATCATCGCCAATAAGGCGGTTAAGTAGAGTGCTCTTACCTACATTAGGCTCGCCAATAATTGCCACATTAACACCATTTTTGATGGCATTACCCAAAGTAAAAGATGAACAAAGCTCTTCTATTTTGACCTCTATCTTATCCAGTATATTTTTTAGTTCTGTGCGGTTGGCAAACTCTACATCCTCCTCCGAGAAATCGAGCTCGAGCTCAAGAAGTGAGCAAAGACGCAGTAGCTCGCTGCGCAGCATATTTAGGCGAGCAGAGTAGTCGCCACGCATCTGCGTTGCTGCTATGTTGTGTGACCATTGCGAGTCGGAGGCGATAACGTCGGCAACGGCCTCAGCACGGCTAAGGTCCATCTTGCCATTAAGAAACGCTCGACGAGTAAACTCTCCTGCAGTGGCCATGCGTGCACCATGCTCGATGGCAAGGCGAAGCACGGTTTGTGTTATGTGGCGTGAGCCATGCAGTGTTATCTCCACAGTGTCGTCGCCCGTATAGGAGTGCGGGGCACGAAATAGAGCTACTACCACGTCGTCAATACTATTTTCGTTATTATCTACAATGTGTCCGTAGTGCATGGTATAGCCCTTAGCTTCGCTAAGAGGTGTGCGGCCACGGAACATCTTGTCGGCAATAGCTATGGCATCATCGCCACTTAGGCGCACAACCATGACAGCACCGCCCTCGGCGGTTGCTGGTGCGACGATAGTCGTTGTAGTATCAAGAATATCGTGAATCATAGCTATTTAGATACACGCAGCTTCTGTCCAAGTTTAAGTGCGTCAGGGTTTGAGAGCTTATTCCACTCAACAATCTGCTTGACGGTAGTCTTATATTTTGATGCAATAGCACCAAGCGTATCTCCGCTCACTACGGTATGGTATTTAGTAGTACTCTTCGATGATGTTCCGCTCTTAGATGATGAACTAACGGTAACACGTAGCTTTTGTCCTATGCTAAGGGCATCAGGGTTTGCAAGCTTATTCCACTCAACAATCTGCTTGACGGTGACATTATATTTTCGTGCAATAGATCCTAGATTATCGCCTGAAACCACTGTGTGATACTTTGTTACGGTATTAGGCTTCTGCACCTCCTCGCTACGTTTCTTCTCGAGGTTTGCATGTATAACGTACTCTTTGAGATACAACGAGTCCTTGGCATAAATCTCCTGCTCATGCTCGAGATACTCACTGATATTTTCAATAGGGAGTGTTAGTGCATACTTCTTAGATGTTGCGGGGATAATCTGCATGAGATACTGCGGATTAAGCAGTTTTAGAAGTTCGAGCGATACGTTTATTGTCGACGACACCTGCTCAAGGTGCATTGGGCGGCTGATCATGATGGTGTCGGTGGCAATAGGCATAGGAGGCAGCTGCACCTCAATGCCATGTGCTCGGTGATATGCAAATGTGTATGTTGCACCCATGTATAATGGCACATATTTACGAGTCTCCTCAGGAAGGTATTCGTAAACGTCCCAGAACGAGCCATTATAGTTTTTGGGATTGCCGCCAGCACGCATAATTGCCTTATTTACATTGCCCGGGCCAGTGTTATATGAAGCTAAGGTTAATGCCCAATCGTTGTACATAGGGTATATCATATTGAAGAAGCGACAGGCAGCCTGAGTAGATAGACGAGGGTCGCAACGCTCATCGACAAGCGAGTTGATTTCTAGTCCAAACTCCTTGCCTGTTGATGGCATAAACTGCCATATTCCTCGTGCTCCAGCCTTAGATACGACCGTGGGGTTTAGTCCCGACTCGATAACAGCAAGTGTGCGCAGCTCGATAGGTAGGCCAGCACGTATCAGCTCCTCCTCAATCATCGGAAAGTAGTAGTAGGCGAGGCTCATCACCGAAGCATAGCTTGGGTGTGTAAAGCGCTCGATAGCCTCACGTACCTCCCAGTTATATTCGAGGGGAATGGGCGACATTAGTGCCTCAAGGCGTGCTACATATAATGAATCTATATTGTTTGTATTTAGCTCGTTGGATATTCTCTTTGTTGTGACTAAATAGTCGTTGAAATATTTATCGTATGCCTCTATCGTACTTGATGCCTTTAATAGAGCAAGTACAGAGTCGAGTTGTTGTGGTGTGTTCGGACGTACATGTTTTTGAGTCATGCCGTCAATAACTATTGCGCTCTGCTCAATAGTTTGCTCGTCAATGACTATGCTCTTAGAGGTCTTAGGTGTTGATACTGTTGCACCAACATGCTTTGTTGAATCGCTGTCATTTTGCACTGTTTTGTGGCGCTGACGGCGTCTTGGGTTGTCGTCATAGGCGTATGCATCAACGCTGCTAATACAGGCTATTGTAATAAGCAGTGAGGTAAGTAGATGTTTGAGCATAGTAGTCTTCATTTGGGCTAAAATTTTACACTAAGGTTTACACCCAGGGTTGGTTTGGTCATAACCGCTGTTGTGCCAAAGTATGGCTCAAGGTTCATTGCTAAGTCGTCCGATATGTCGAAGTCCTTGAGGTGTGCATCTACATGTGCATCGATAATCTGAAGAATGTATACACCTGCTGTTAGTAGTATACACATATCTCGATTTCGACGATAGCTATCTTTGAGGTTCTTCAAAAATGTTGAAGAGTAGGCTCCACGGAACTCATCGGGAGCACCATTTGGATATTTATCGGGATTCTTCTCGTAATCTACAGATAGGGCATACGCTGTTTTGAATCGCTGGTATCCACGGTTATTCCAGTCGATAGTGTAGATTGTAGAGGCAAGGCCACCGATAACAATTGGCACACGCCAATAGCTCTTGTTGTAAATCTGTCCAGCGCCAGGGCATATTGTTGATAGGGTAGTCGCCTTCTTTACTGATGAGACCTCGTTTGTGGAGTAGTTGACAGCGGCATCGCCAATAAAGTAGATATATGCAGCTATAGCAACACCTGCGTAGATCTGCTGCATGGTATTGTGGCGAATCATCTTTGTCTGCAATTTATCGAGCTCTGGGGTGCGCATATATCCATAATCAATGAGATATTGGTCGTACTCTGCCTTGAGTGGTTTGTACTTCTTGTGCTCGAGAGCAAACATTGTTGTTGCGCCACCTACTACGGGATATAGCACGCCGAGCTTCCAATATTGCTTGTTGTATATCTGGCCAAAACCTGGTAGAGGTAGAGATAGCCAGCACACCTTTGAAAGGCTCATTGAGTCGCTGATAAATGGTTTGCGCACCTCGCCATGTTTGTTTATGCGTATGCGTCGTCCGTCGGGGGCAATGCTATCGCCCTTGCTTACGATAATAGAGTCTCGGTGAAGGCGTGCTGCAACGACCTTGCGTATAGAGTCTTGCGCCTCAGCGGTGTAGCTCTGAAACTTGGGGTCATTGATACCTCCCAACGAGTCGAGAATATGGGTATATATAGAGTCGCGACGTGCTACCGCTAACTCCTGCTCACGCTTGATGGCTGCTGAGTCAATGGGGACGAGTCCTCCTTGGTTGATTTGACGAATGTTGCCACGCTGGCTTAGACGGTTAAACTCCTGGGCATAGCACGACGTGGCGACAAGCATGATGCTTGCCACAAGTAGTGTAATAGTAGTTATGACTTGTTGTATCTTCATTACAGTCTATAACGCACTCTGCTAAAGGTTTATTTTACAGCTGATAGACGTTTGATGATTCTATCAATTTCGTTGTCATTGGCGCACTCAATCGTTATGCGACAGCTTCCGCTCTTTGTGCGTTTAATGGAGATGTTATCGCTAAATATGCGCTCAAGTTCATCTACAAGGTGCGAGTATGTCTCAGGGTACTCCTCGTCATCGCCCTGTATGTCACTCTTGGGCGCTTCGTTGAGCTTGCGTGCCAAAAGCTCCATCTGACGTACTGAAAGAGACTTCTTAATACACTTCTTGAGAGCCTTAACCTGATTATCATTGTCAAGGCCTGCTATTGCCTTGGCATGTCCCATAGATATGATGCCCTCCTTGAGTGCAAGCTGTACCTCTGAAGGAAGCGACAAAAGACGCATGTAGTTAGATACTGTCGAACGCTTCTTGCCTACCTTCTCTGCCATTGCCTCCTGTGTTAGTCCACACTCATCTATGAGGCGTTGCATGCCGAGAGCTACCTCTATGGCATTGAGGTCTTGACGTTGAATGTTCTCAACCAAGGCCATAGCATGTAGGTTCTCGTCGTCTACCTCACGAATGTAGGCAGGTAGTGTCTCGAGTCCTGCACGCTGTGAGGCACGCCAACGACGCTCACCACTAATGATGATATACTTGCCATCGTCACGACGCTTAAGTGTTATAGGCTGAATCACGCCGAGCTGAGCAATTGACTGTGCAAGCTCCGATAGCGATTCCTCGTCAAAGTCGGTACGTGGTTGGAGGGGGTTTGGCTCGATATCCGAAATTGCTATCTCGGCCATCTCTGCCATAGGCTTAGATTGCTGTGTGGGGTTTATGTCGCCAAATATTGCATCGAGGCCTCGTCCTAAGCCTCGCTTATTCTGTGTCTTTGCCATAATAGATTACTTTTTGCGATTACGCTTCAAAAACTCTCGAGCGAGATTAAGATAGTTTACAGAGCCTGTTGCCGATGCGTCGTAAAGCATCACAGGCTTACCATGTGATGGTGCCTCGCCCAAACGTATGTTGCGCTGGATAATGGTGTCGTATGCCATGTCGCCAAAGTGCTCACGTACCTCGTTGACAACTTGGTTGTTTAGACGGTTGCGCATATACATCGTGAGAACAAAGCCCTCGATTTGGAGCTCAGGGTTAAGGCGGCCCTTGACCATCTTAATGGTGTTTAGCAGTTTGCTCAAACCCTCCAATGCGAGATACTCGCACTGTACAGGAACAAGTACAGAGTCGGCAGCCGTAAGAATATTTACGGTTGTAAAGCCGAGTGATGGCGAGCAGTCAATGAAGATGTAGTCATAATTATCACGTACGCTATCTACAATGCTCTTCATTATGTGGTGGGCATTATCCATTGATGGAAGCTCGGTGTCGGCAGCAACAAGATTGATAGATGATGGAAGCACCCATAACTTCTTAACATCTTCGCAATGCTGAATAACCTCCTCTGCACGCTTCTCGCCTACGATACATTCGTAGATGCCATCAAGGTTTATGTCGAAACCAAGACCCGAGGTGGCATTTGCCTGTGGGTCGGCATCAATGAGCAACACCTTCTTGCCAAGAAGAGCAACCGATGCAGCGAGATTGATAGCCGTAGTGGTCTTTCCTACGCCTCCCTTTTGGTTTGCTAATGCAACTACTTTTGCCATATTATCACTTTGACTCTTTTCACTAAATTATATCGTGCAAAATTAATAAATTTATCCGATTTACGATGTAAATGGAGATAAAAAAGCTATCTTTGTTTGATTTTTGTCAGCAACCGAACAATCAACTAAAATTGTGGTGGAAATTTTGAGTTATAATTTATGAATAAATTATTAGTTACTTCACGAAATATTATAGCTGTTGCACTTATTGGCATTGTCGCTAATATGTTGTCAACGTTGCTAATGCAACTATTTGTGATTAATGACTTTGAGTTAAGATACGTCGTTGCTTATACCATGACAATGTCTCTTATGCTCTTAGGGGTTGTGTTGTATGATAGGTTTGTTGCTGGAAACAGGGAGGGGTGTATGATGTGTGCCTCGGGATTTAATCCTATCACGCTGCTATGGGGATTGATACTTATAGTATCTTTGTCAGTGGTTATCGCACCCATAATGCGTTTACTACCAGAGGTTAACCGCAACGTACCTGATGGATTACTTACCATATTGTGTGTCGTTATTATTGCGCCAATATTTGAGGAGATACTATTTCGAGCAAAGCTCTTCTCGGTGCTACGCTCAACACTCTCGCCATGGTGGGCGTCTGTGCTGTCAGCACTTATTTTTGGCGCTTTACATGGCAATGCCGCAGTTGCCCTTGAGGCCTTTTTAGTGGGAATTGTTCTGAGCTATATATACATACTTAAGGGTTCGTTGTTTGCTCCTATTTTGCTACATATTATGAATAATGTTGTGGCCTATGTGATGATGACCTTTAAGTATCAAGAGCGCACAATCGAAGACTTTATTGGCGACCTACCACTATTCTCTACCATATATATTATCTCAGCAGTAGTTGTCCTGCTCGGCACAATTCATATCGGATATATCTTCCGCAAAGCAAACAAAATTGTTGCTAATGGCGGCGAACTTATAGCTGTTTCACGAGGAGAACCGACAAGCAATAAATAGGGTAATGATAAAGGGTGCTAACCAATCGGTTAACACCCTTTACATTTAATTTTGATTAAGATTAAAGCAAAGCGTCAATCTTAGCCTTGAGCTGCTCCTTAGTAGCTGCACCTACGTGCTTGTCTACCTGCTTGCCGTCCTTAAGGAAAACGATGGTAGGAACGTTGCGAATCATGAAGTTGGCAGCAACCTCGTCGCCCTCCTCAACATCGCACTTACCAATAAGCACCTTGCCATCATACTCCTCAGCGAGCTCGTCGATGATAGGAGCTACCATGCGGCAAGGACCACACCATGTTGCCCAAAAATCGATAACTGTAGGAAGGCCCTGAGCCTTAATCTCCTCAAAATTCTCATTGTTAATCTTCAATGCCATAATTGTAAGGTTTTAAATGTTTATAAAATAGTTGATATCGTTACTATCTAAAAAGTTAATGAACTCGGTTGACGGCGCAACTCGATACTTCTTCGAACTGAGCTTTATCCTAACATCGTCGTTGTGGTCGACAATAACAAATTGCAACGTTGCCTTACCCTTATTCTCTGAGGCCTTCTCGAGAATTAGGTTGGTAAATGACGAACACACCTCGTTAATATCGAGCTCAATACGAATATTTGTGATATTGTCGGCAATATCGGCAAGATGCTGAATCGACACAATCTTATACTCTAACTCCTCGGGTTGACGGTATGGTCGCACTTGCACACGTCCGCGAATAAACAAGAAATTGTTAATCTGGATAAGCGAACTAAAACGCTCGTAGTCTTTGCTGAAGAGCGTGAACTCATGCTGCGAATTGTAGTCTTCAAGCACAAATCGTGCATAAGGGCGTCCATCTTTTGTTGATAGGGGAGTGACGCTTGTTACAACACCCGCCAGGGCCACCTCTGTATCCTTGAGTAGCGTTAGCTCCTGCAACGATTGGAGGTCGTGCTGACATGCTCGACGAAGGATAAAACCAAAGCGGTCAAGAGGATGCGATGACATATACAGACCAATAACCTCACGCTCCTTATTGAGTATTGTCAGTGGATTCCAATCTTCAACCTGAGGAACACGTGGCTGCTGGATATTACCTCCCGACGACATATCCATAGCAAAGAGGCTCTGCTGCGAGTTCTGCTTCTCCTGCTGCATGCGCTGACCATAGCGAATGAGCAACTCAATAAACTGTACACCCGTAGAGTCTTCGGCAAAGAAGCGTGAACGGTTGAAGTCGATGAGCGAGTCGAAGCCACCAGCATAGGCGATGCTCTCCAAACACTTGCGGTTAACAATCGAGAAGTTAACACGCTCCATAAAGTTGTAGATATCCTTATAAGGACAATTCTCGAGGCGCTCATTTATAATCGACTCTGAGGCAGCCTCGCCAACACCCTTGATTGCTGCCAAGCCAAAGCGAACATCACCCTTCTTGTTTGTTGAAAACTTGAGCAATGACTCGTTGATGTCGGGGCCAAGTACAGCAATGCCCATATTCTTACACTCGGTCATATATGCCGTAACCTGCTTAATATCATTGAGGTTGCGGCTTAGCACCGTTGCCATATACTCAGAAGGGTAGTGTGCCTTGATATATGCTGTCTGGTATGCCACCCACGAGTAGCATGTAGCATGCGACTTATTGAAGGCATACGATGCAAACTTCTCCCAGTCAGCCCAAATCTTCTCGAGCACCTTCTCGTCGTGACCATTCGACTTACCACCAGCAATAAACTTAGGCTTAAGCTCGTCAAGCTTCGACTTAATCTTCTTACCCATTGCCTTACGTAGGGTATCAGACTCGCCTCGTGTGAAGTTACCAAGAAGACGTGACAGAAGCATGACCTGCTCTTGATATACGGTAATACCATAGGTATCCTTCAAGTAACGCTCCATGATAGGGATATCGTACTCGATAGGCTTACGACCATGCTTACGGTCGATAAAGTCGGGGATATAGTCCATAGGACCTGGACGATACAGAGCATTCATGGCTATCAAATCCTCGAATGTCGAGGGCTGAAGCTCACGAAGATACTTCTGCATGCCAGGTGACTCAAACTGGAATGTTCCGATAGTGCCGCCCTTGCAGTATAGTTCGTAGGTCTTCTTATCGTCGATAGGTATGGTGTCGGGGTCGATGATAACGCCATGCGTAAGCCTAACGTTCTCAACGGCATCCTTGATGATTGAAAGTGTCTTCAAGCCAAGGAAGTCCATCTTGATAAGACCTGTATCCTCAATTACCGAGCCCTCGTACTGCGTAACGAGCATATTCTCGCCTGTCTCCTTGTCAACAGCAGTGCTAACAGGTACCCAGTCGGTAATATCGTCACGACAGATGATAGTACCACAGGCGTGTACACCCGTACCACGAACATTACCCTCAAGCATCTTTGCATACTTGATGGTATCGTGCATGATAGGGTCTGTCGACTCCTCAGCAGCCTTAAGCTCGGGAACGGCCATGATGGCGTTCACAAGGTTGATTTTTAGCTGCTTGTCTTTGTCGTTAGGGTCATTGATGCGGTCGGGAACCCACTTACATAGCTGGTTAGCCTGTGCCAAAGGTAGCTTCTCAACACGTGCAACATCCTTAAGTGCCATCTTCGTTGCCATAGTACCATAAGTGATAATATGTGCAACTTTCTCCTTGCCATATTTCTGTGTTACCCAGTTAAGCACTCGACCACGACCATCATCGTCAAAGTCGATGTCAATATCGGGTAGTGAAATACGGTCGGGATTCAAGAATCGCTCGAACAGAAGGTCGTACTTAATAGGGTCTATCTGCGTGATACCGAGGCAATAGGCTACAGCAGAGCCAGCGGCAGAGCCACGACCAGGACCTACCGACACATCAAGCTCCTCACGTGCAGCACGAATGAAGTCTTGAACGATAAGGAAGTAACCAGGGAAACCCATGGTCTTCATGATATGAAGCTCAAACTTTAGACGTGTCTCAGTCTCCTCGTCAAGGGTCTCGCCATAGCGCTTATGAGCACCGTCCATGGCAAGTTTTGCGAGGTAATCAGCCTCAAGCTTTATTCGATATAACTTATCGTAACCACCAAGTTTCTCAATCTTTTTGTTAGCATCTTCCTCCGACATAACGACGTTGCCGTTCTCGTCACGTGTGAACTCGTCAAAAATATCTTTTTCGCTATATTTTTGACGATACAGCTCCTCGGTGCCAAACTCCTCGGGAATGGCAAACGTAGGCATGATAGGGGCGTGGTCGATAGAGTAGCTCTCCACCTTGTTACACACCTCCACAGTGTTACTCAGAGCCTCAGGAATGAAGTCGAAGATGGCATTCATCTCTGCAGTGGTCTTCATCCACTCCTGCTTAGAGTAGAGCATACGTCGTGGGTCGTCGAGATCTTTAGCTGTGCCAAGACATATTAAACGGTCGTGAGCCTCGGCATGCTCCTCGTCAACAAAGTGAACATCGTTGGTACACACCAACTTAACACCATGCTTCTGTGAGTAGTCGATAAGGAAGTTGTTTACCTCGGTTTGCTCAACCCATGTGTCGTGATTAGCACGCTCTACGGTAGCTTTATGTAGTTGAAGCTCAAGGTAGTAGTCGTCGCCAAATATTGAGCGATGCCACTCGATAGCCGCTGCAGCCTCATCATGAAGACCCTTGCGAATAAGACGTGGAATCTCACCACCAAGGCATGCAGAACAGCAAATAAGCCCCTCGTGATACTTCTCTAACTCGACACGATCGGTGCGAGGACGCATGTAGAAACCCTCGGTATATGCCTTAGATACAATCTTGATAAGATTCTTGTATCCCTTCATGTTCTTAGCAAGCAGAATAAGGTGATAGCCACCCTGATCCTCCTTGCCCTCTTTATTGTGAAGTCGGCGGTGGGCAACATATACCTCGCAGCCAATGATGCCCTTAAAGTCCTGCTTTGGGATTTTGTCTAAATCGGCACGTGCCTTGGCTAATGCTGCTGAGCTATCGTCGCCCATCTCTGCCTCTGAGGCTGTGCCATTCTCAAGGCGCTCGATAAGTGCTTGAAGCATTTTAATCTTATCTTTGCGAGCTCCATTCTTCTTCTTTACATAGTTAAAGAACTCCTTGACACCAAACATGTTACCATGGTCGGTGAGAGCAATGCCTGGCATACCGTCATCAATAGCCTTGTCAACAAGCTTAGTGATGCTTGCTTGGCCGTCGAGTAACGAGTATTGGCTATGTACGTGTAGGTGTACGAATTGTCGCATGGCAGAGTCTTTGTACTATATAAATTTTAACGTACAAATATAACGATAATTTTTTGTAAAATATTAGTCTTTGAATTGTAATTTTTAAGAAAAAAAGTATTAACTTTACACAAAACCTGATACTATGACTACAACTACAACATCATCAGAGAGTTTGGTTCTCGTTCAGGCTTTCGACAACCCAACTATGGCAGAGATTTCAAAGTCAATTTTGGACTGTGCCGGGATATTTTGTGTGCTTCATGGCGAGTATCTCTCGTCGGTCTACGCTATTGGCGCCTTCCCCACACGCCTAATGGTGCGACCCGAAGATTTTGATGAGGCACGCAGACTATTGGGAGAAAGATAGCTTAGGGGATTTCTCTTTACATACCAAGGCACTTACGCCAGATGTGCCACGATGCGATAGCTTGTGTTTGTAACATGAGCATACCACCCATTGCCGTTGCACCTTGCTCCTCGCAGCGCTTCATAAATGCTGTTGTAGCAGGGTTGTAAACAAGGTCAAGAATGCGGTGGCTGGGATTTATATGCTGATAGTTAAGCATCGGATAACTCTCCGTATCTGGCGACATGCCAAGAGGCGTGGTGTTGATAACAACTGTGTATGATGCTAAAACTTCGGGGGTGAGCTCATTGTAGGTAATATCGCCACGGTCTTTATCTCGAGATACAACTAAGTGTACGACGCCATACTTGCGTAAAATATACTGCACGGCTTTTGATGCACCACCCGTACCCAATACAAGTGCCTTGTGCTCAGGTGTTACATCGAGCCAATGGAGCGAAGCCTCTACACCCTCGATATCTGTATTATGACCAATGAGTCGCCCCTCTTTGATTTCCACGCAATTAACTGCACCTACCTCACGTGCTGCATCATCGAGTTCATCGAGATAGGGTATGATACTCTCTTTGTATGGAATAGTGACATTAAAACCATCAAGAGGAGTTGTTATAAGCAACTCCTTTAGCTGGTCAATATCCTCAAGTTCGATTAGTTGGTAGTCGGCATCAATCCCCTCAATCTGAAATTTTGAGTTGAAGAAATTTGCAGAGAAAGAGTGTCCAAGCTTACGACCTATAAGCGCAAAGTGTCGCATGGCTCAACGTCAATTATCTCTGAGTTATCAGACGTCTTCTCCTCTACTGGTGCAACAATCTCAGTAGGTGTAGCGACCTCCTCTGAGTCCTTATCACTACCACCAAAAAGCCATATCGCAAGAGCTGTGCAGCCGATAAGCAACACCGTAAAGAGTGTAGCGAGCAGGTTGAAATACTTGTCAATGAAGCCCTTAATAGGTGCGCCAAACTTCCATATTAGACCTCCAATAAGGAAGAAACGCATGCCTCGTGATACAACTGATGCAATGATAAACATTACAAAATTGATGTCGAACATTCCACCCGCAATGGTGAAAAGCTTAAATGGCAGTGGGGTAAAGCCTGCAGTAAATACAATCCAGAAATTGTACTTATCGTAGAGGTTACCAACATTCTGGAAGCTTTCAACAGTGAATACGTGATCATAGAAGAAGCTTGCAATAGCTGTTGGCTCGCCATCTGGGGAAATCCACAAGAAGTGACCTATGGCATAACCGAGTGATGCGCCAATGATTGAGCCTAAAAGGCAGATTGAAGCAAAACGAAATGACTTTTTTGTTGCACCCAAGCAGAGAGCAATAAGCAATACATCGGGTGGAAGAGGGAACCAGCTTGCCTCAAATAGCGCAATAATGAAGAGGGCAGCCCAGCCCCAACGGCTCTCGCTCCAAGAGAGCATCCAATTGTATAGTCTTTTAATCATAGTCGTTAGTATATTTGTGGTGCAAATGTACGATATTTATTCGAAACCACAAATAATTCCACCACCAATAACCAAATTATCGCGATACAGAACAAGAGGTTGGCCCAAAGCGGGTGCCCATGCAGGGTCGTCGCAGAGGATTTTATAGCCACAACCATGACTCTCAACTTTTACTGGACGCTCGGGATTGCGCCCAATACCACGAATCATAATGGTTATGTTATTTACCGAAGATAGCTCGTTAGGATTTATTATATGGCAGTTGCCTATGTAAAGTATGCATTTATATAGTTCGCTATTATTACCAACAATCAATCTGTTGGTATCGCTGTCGATTGCTACAACACGCAGTCCCTCGGGGATGCCGATACCACGACGTTGTCCTATTGTGTAGCGAGCAATGCCATTATGTTTGCCAACAACCTCTCCATTACTCATTACAATATCGCCAGCCGTAAGATTCACACCTTGTGATAGTAGAAAATCTGTGTAGTGACAACCATTTAGAAAGCATATCCCCATGCTCTCACGCTTATCCGTAAAGTTCTGGCGAATGTCGCTTTTGAGGGTTTTGCTCATGGGTGTAAGGATGCGGCGAAGAGTAGCTTCGCTAACTCCCCATAAGTAGTAAGATTGGTCTTTTGAGAGGTCTAAAGCTCGGGAAATGTATAGATGACCATCTCGCTCAACAATGTCGAGATAGTGTCCAGTGGCTATATGGTAGATATTCAGCGAGTCGGCAACCTCACATAATATGCGCCACTTTATGCGGGTGTTACACAAGGTACACGGTGCTGGAGTGTAGCCATTTGCATAGCTTGATATAAAGTAGTCTATAATCTCGCTTCGAAACAGCTCCACAGCATCATATCTCAGCCACTCTATGCCTAACTCTTTAGACTTTGTTTCAGCCTTCTCGAGCAATGTGTAGTCGTTAGTAGTGTTTATTGTAAGAGCAATAACTGAATAGCCCATATCTCGAAGATGCTGGGCTGCTGTGCAACTATCAATTCCGCCGCTAAATCCTAAAACTACACTCTTGCTCATGCCCCTATGGCAATTTATTACTCTTTGTGTTCGAAATAATCGGGCTTGTGCTCCTTAATATAGTCAACAATCTCGTTAAGTCCCTCACTAAATTTTGTAAAATCCTCTTTGTATAGGTGCATCTTATTACGAGAATAGCTTACGCTACCATCATCATTCTGAAACTTCCGTGACTCAGTAATGGTAATAAAGTAGTCGTCGCCACGTGTTGCCTTAACATCGAAAAAGTAGGTGCGCTTGCCTGCACGAACAACCTTTGAGTAGATTTGTTCCTCGTTATCTTCGTACTCGTGATGGCGATTGTTGTTGTATGCCATAATAGTTAAAAGTTTGGGTTAGATGTTTTTGTTTAACGAAGATACGAATTATTTCCAAATCAACCAAACATTTCGACTAATATTCTACTCAGCCATCAGCGTGGTGCGCATAAGCTCATCGTCGCGAGCAATCGATAGGGCTTGCTTAAGCATATAGTCATAGTCAATACTATATATGTAATTACGTGCATTGCTTCCATATAGATACTCTGCTATTAGCGACCTAAGCATGCAATTTACAAATGCCTTATCAGTGTCGGTTAGCTCCACTTGACCGATATAGTGATTAAATATGTCTAATAACTCAGTATCGAGCACATAGCCACAATCGAAATCTTCAACGGTAGGGTATTGCATCTTGAGTAAGTCGATATTTGTTCTATCCATGTAGTCAATGAATGCGTGCTCAAACTTTGCTGAAAAGTGAGCCTCGACAATTGTTTGTGATAGTGCGATGGTATCTGGAGCAATGTATATATCGGGCGTTATGCCACCACCGCCATAGACTTTGCGATTGCTGTGCAGAGTTCTAAAAAGCAGCTTACTATCATGAGGTATTGAATCGGGGTGCATATATCGCAATGTGTCGTTACGATATTTCTCGCCCTCGCCCATTTCGTATGGCCGCTGAATGATGCGTCCCGATGGGGTCTTGTAGCGGGCGATTGTTATAGTCATGCCCGATCCGTCCTTGAGATCTACAATACGCTGAACAAGCCCCTTGCCATAGCTGGTGCGACCAACAATTAAGCCTCTGTCGTGATCCTGGATGGCTCCTGCAAAAATCTCGCTTGCCGAGGCACTATTCTCGTTGATTACAACGACCAAGGGTATAGTTAGTGATATGCGGTCCTGTCTTTTGTAATGTTCCTCGTTGTTGGCTTTACCCTCAGTGCTGACGATAAGGTCGCCCTTGCTTAAAAACATAGATGAGAAATCTATGGCCGATGTTATTGCACCTCCACCATTATCTCGCAGGTCAACAACAAGACTCTTAATATCTCCTAAAGCTTTATATGCTCGGTAAAACTCATTAGGCATGGGCTTAGAAAAAGATGATATTGCGATATACCCAACATCGCCAATGCGGTACGTTGCGCTTATAGCACTACTCTCAATATCATCTCTTTTTAGGTTGAAAGCAAGCGTGTTATGTTCGCCTCGACGTGCTACCTTGAGCGATAGGCTACTGTCAACATCACCCCTTAGTAGTATAGATGCGCTATCGGCGTGAATGCCTATTATGCTACGGTTGTCGACGCTCGTAATGCGGTCGTTAGGCATTATGCCAGCCCTGCTTGCGGGAGAGTTAGGAATAATTGAACGAACTACAAGGGTGTCGTTATGCATAATATATCGAATGCCAACACCAGCGAACTTGCCCTTAATGCGTCTTCGTAGCCCTGCCATATCTTCACGACTCAGATATTGCGAGTGAGGGTCGAGCTTAGTAAGCGTTGCTTTAATAGCCTCGTCAACCAAGGGTTCAAGCGAAACATCGTCGACATAGTGGTTGCGTATGTGTTGATATACCAGGTTTAGCTTCTGTATCTGTTGTTGCTCGGTGAGCTGAGCATAAGCACCAACAACAAAAATCACAAGAGATAAAATCGTGAGTAATAGATGTTTCATACAAGTAATGGCATATTGTATATATAACGAATAGCGGAGAAAATTGTTACATTTACTCCGCTATTTTGTTTATAATAGAGCTGTTAGAGTGCAGCTACCAGTTCCTCGAAGCTTAGCTCACGCTGCTCGCCCGAGCGCATATCCTTAAGGGTTGCCACCTTGCGCTCAAGTTCATTAGAGCCGATGATAACAACATAAGGAATACCACGACGGTTGGCATACTCCATCTGCTTCTTCATCTTTGCGCTCTCAGGGTATATCTCAGCGGCAATACCCTTATTACGAAGCTCTGAGATTAGGCGCATAGATGCCAACTGCTCATTCTCGCCAAGGTTTACAAAGAAGACCTTAGTTGAGCAAGCGAGCTCCTCAGGGAAGAGATTGAGTCCGAGCATAACATCGTAGATACGGTCAGCACCAAACGAGATACCTACGCCCGACATGCCTGGCATACCGAAGATGCCTGTGAGGTCGTCGTAGCGACCACCGCCAGAGATTGAGCCAATCTGGAAGTCGTTAGCCTTAACCTCGAAGATAGCACCTGTGTAGTAGTTCAAGCCACGTGCCAATGAAAGGTCGAGCTCGGGCGTTAGGTTAATACCAAGAGCCTCTACATTAGAGAATATAGTTCGCATCTCATCGATACCTTTCATACCTGTTTCTGAGGCGCCTATAACGCTTGATAACTTCTCCAATTTCTCGGCGTTAGTACCACTCAGCTCAAGTATAGGTTGAAGCTTAGAGATAGCCTCGTCATCGATACCTCGCTCACGAAGCTCTGCCTTAACATTATCTAAACCAATCTTGTCGAGCTTGTCGATAGCCACTGTGATATCAATCATCTTGTCGGCATGACCAATAGACTCAGCAATGCCGAACAATATCTTGCGGTTGTTCATCTTAAGTGTTACCGAGATGCCGAGCTTCGAGAATACACGGCTTACAATATCTACCAACTCGACCTCCGAGAGAAGAGATGTTGAGCCGATAACGTCAACGTCACACTGGTAAAACTCACGATAGCGACCCTTTTGTGGGCGGTCGGCACGCCATACAGGCTGAATCTGATAGCGCTTGAATGGGAAGACTATCTCATTTTGGTGTTGTACGACATAGCGTGCAAAGGGTACGGTAAGGTCATATCGCAGGCCCTTCTCCGAAATTTTTGATGCCTGACGCAGCTCCTCCTCCGAGAGCTTTGCACCGTAGTCGCCCGAGTTAAGAATCTTGAACAGGAGCTTATCGCCCTCATCGCCATACTTACCCAGCAACGTAGATAGATTCTCCATTGATGGGGTCTCGAGTGGCGCATAACCAAATAGGCGAAATACGCTCTTTATAGTATCAAATATATAGGTGCGACGCATCATCTCCTCTGGCGAGAAGTCACGTGT
>JAEIGA010006681.1_pt1 | contig 17571 bp, 34 predicted proteins | sample 9270691 | NCBI WGS metagenome assembly JAEIGA01 (sample SAMN17057246, study PRJNA624740) | gut metagenome | biome: biome; isolation source: fecal sample | host: Bos grunniens | place: China: Xizang | collected 2019 | reverse complement strand
TTGTAGAATAAAAAAGGTTTTATATATTTGCACTCGCAAAACCAAAGGGTTTGGTGAGATGGGTGAGTGGCTGAAACCAACAGTTTGCTAAACTGTCGAACGGGTAACCGTTCCGGGGGTTCGAATCCCCCTCTCACCGCAGAAGACTGAAAGTCAGTATTTTAAATATTGCTTTCAGTCTTTTCCGTTTAAAACTGCGACGCAATTGTGACTTTGCTCGCAATGTTTTTTTTCTGTGGCTGAACACAGTAAAAAAAAATGGCAGACTCAAAAAACTCAAAGAAAACTAATTTTACCGCCCAAAAGTGTAATAGTGTATATCTATGTGCTAAGTTGTATGAATACAACGACAAGGATTGGCAAATAGAATATTATGCTCAAAATCCTCAAACAGGGAAGATGAAGAGATTTAGGGTGCGTGTGAATAAAATTGTAAAAAGAGCAAAAAACAAAAAAGAAGCTCGCTTGCAGATCGGTAAAATCATAGAAGCAATCAATGTAAAACTTTATAGTGGTTGGAATCCTTTTTATGAGGGGGAAGATTCGCGTCTGTATGAGAAACTGTATAATGTTACTGAAATCTATATTGCAGAAAAGAAAAAGGAAGCTCGCCCGGACACTCTGCGATCTTATTCTTCTTACGTCTCATTGCTCAATAATTGGGTGGGTAGATTCAATAAAGAACTGTTCTGCTCCCTGTTCAATCATACTCTTGCCATCAAATTCATGGATTATGCCTATAACGAAAGAAATGTTTCTGCAAGAACCTACAATAACTATCTGAAGATGTCTCGTTGTTTCTTTGAATGGGCGGTTGAGAAAGGTTATTGCAAAGAGAACCCATTCCTGAGGATCAAGATGAAGAAAAAGACAACCAAGGAAAGAACCATCATAGATGTGGCCAATAGGAAAAGGATTGCGGAACACCTCAAAGGGAAACCATTTCTATTGGTATGTATGTTGGTCTATCACAGTCTGATTCGCCCTAAGGAGATCAGGAACCTGAAGATCGGAGATATTGACATGTCCGGGCATTGCATCAAGGTGAGTGGCGAGATTGCCAAAAACCACAAAACAAGGTATGCTGCCATCTCTGCCCAGATAGAGAATCTGATTCATGAACTGAACATTTTGAAAAAGCCTAAATCATGGTACATCTTTTCAGACCCTGTTACAATGGCACCCGGAACCAACCTGTTGTATGATGCCAAATTCACAAAGGAGTTCACCAAGCTCCGAAAAGAGCTGAAGCTACCGGCAAACATGCAGTTATATTCATTCCGGGACACCGGCATATTTGAAATGCTGAAGGCAAATGTTGATGACCTCTCAGTGATGCAGCACGCTGATCACTCCAGTCTGGACATCACCACCATCTATGCCAACCATTTTGATCCCAACCTTAATAAGATCATCAATGAGAAGACTCCGGAGTTCTGACAAAAGAAAAAGGAGCAGATTTTGCTCCTTTTAATATCTCTATTTCAACAAATCTTTGTTGTTTTTTATTAGCCATTTGATAAATTTATCACTGACATTACTAATTTCTGATTTGTCATAAATATAAAGAAGTATGATTTTCTGTTCTGTCTCTAATGTAAGAGCTTCATACGTCAAAACTCTAGCTCCTCCGCTTTTCCCTTTACCCTTAGATTCGATTGACATTCTGACTTTTCGGACCTTTTGTCCTAAATCAGACCCTATTTGAGGATTTTCTTTTATCTCTTTAAGTAATTTTCCCAAATCACTTCTAAAAGAGGCGTACTTCTTATTTAGAGTTTTAGCGTTTTTGTCAAATTCAGGAGTATGAACAAATCTTATCGTCATAATATCTCGTTTAATAGTTCCTCAACATCGCTTGTTCCCTTTATCTCACCTCTTTCGATTTTTCTTTTAAGAATTATCGCATCAGCAAATGCCTTTTTTAATTGCTTCTCTTCTTTTGTCAAAGTTTTTTCAGAGAACTCATTTTTGCTTTCTGCAATAATAGTTCGCTCCTCTTTAACTAATCCTAAGTTCAGCAATCCTTCTAGAATTTTCCTTACTGAGGTGTTCTTTGAATCGTAAGATAGTGTTATTATCGCCATATTCTTTGCATTTTTGTTGTTATTACTTTGCAAAAGTACGTTTTATTTCAAAAAATCCAAATGCAACAGAGTGAAAAAACATTAATCTGCTTTAAGTTACAAGTGGAACCTATTATTTTGATTTAGAAAGAGATTTCTCCCTTAAAGTTTGTTCTGGGAATGGTTGTTTGACAAGTTTTGCTTTGCCGTCGAATAACTCCAACCATTTTGATCCCAATCTTAATAAGATCATCAATGAGAAGACACCGGAGTTCTGACAAAAGAAAAAGGAGCAGTTTTGCTCCTTTTTAAACTATTTATCCAACCGAGTTCTTAAAAGATGAACTTCGGGTAATAACTTTTCTACATCTTTGAAAATTCTAAAATCTTTAAGGTTATTGGTTAAGATAGCATCGCAATTTTTGATTTGACTGATTTGATATTGGATATTATCTTCAATATCATTACTATCGTAAGAAAAAGCTTTTTCAATATGGTTAAATGTAAAATCAACCACTGTTATCTTAGATGATAACTTTTTTATAAAGTCAATTGTTTGCTCCTTTGAAAATGCTTTTCTCTCTTTTTTCTTTTTTTGAAGTTCCGCAATGGTTTGTACCATGGCGAGTGAAGATGTAAACAAATGATTTCTTTTAACTTTCTTGAATACGTAAGAAAGTCCTTCTTTGCCAAGCCCCTTCCCAGTGCAGTAGTTTATCAAAACATTTGCATCTATATAGATGTTGATAATTGCGTCATTCATCATAAAACGAGTTTTGTAAATTTCTTTTTCTCTGCAGGAGTAATAAGATCCAAATTGTGTTTGATAAAAGAATCTATACTCATATCAAAGAAATCCTTTTTCTTTATACCAGTTTTTTTCAAAATCAACTCAAACAATTCTTTTGTTTGCTTGTCAATCTCTTTATCTTCTTTTGTCGCCATATTCTTTGCATTTTTGTTGTTATTACTTTGCAAAAGTACTTTTTATTTCAAAAAATCCAAATGCAACAGAGTGAAAAAACATTAATCTGCTTTAAGTTACAAGTGGAACCTATTATTTTGATTTGGAAAGAGATTTCTCCCTTAAAGTTTGTTGTGGGAATGGTTGTTTGACAAGTTTTGCTTTGCCGTTCAGCAATTTTCCCACTTCTTTGAAGAACGCATCCAGTTCTGGCTTGATAACTTCAACCTCTTTTTTTGAAAGATATATCCCATTGGTTTTCGAATAATTCATATAATGAGCAATTCTTTTAACGAGATAAAAATCTTTGTATCTTTCGTTGTAGAAATAAGCAAAATATGCTTCCGTCAATCTTGCAAACAACTCTGTGCTGTTTAGCCAATACTTAGGATCCTTACAATTCTCGGCAAGTCTTTTATAAGAGTCCGTGCCTCGAACGTACAAAAGGATCTTATTCATCATATATCTGAATTGTCCTCCGGTGTTATCCTTTGGCTGTGTCAGTGTATGTCCGCCACTTATGGCTGTATAATATGAATTTTGGTCAAAGAATGCACCTATACAATAATCAAGAGCATGGGCATATTCATGCAATAGAGAACCCGCACCTTTTTCTTTTGTCATATTGATAATGTTCGAGGCGGGCTCATAATGCGCCATTGCGCCCCTTGAACCTCTTGCTCCAAAAGCCACTCCGATATTATAATCAAAACCAATATTGAGAGATTTAAGGAAATGCGAAAGAGATATACTACAATGCTGAAACGCACGAAATACATCATACCGTTCGGCTTGAGATAACCAATTACCAAATTCAAAGCCCTTAAATTGATAATTAGTCAATGTTTCTGAAACGGACATATCCATCTGGGACTTAAAATCTGTAAGTATCAGATTCCTATTTCGTTTAATTTTTTCCAATCCATGTTTTCCTGAAGAATTTTCTTTCCACCATCTTTCGCATTTCCCACCGGACAAAGGTTGTGTTCTGGAGGTAATAGCCACAACATCCACAATTTTGCTATATGCCATAATAATTTTGTTTTAGTTCAACTTCATTTTAAGACCTCGTTTTGTAACTTTCCTTTTCTTAGATGGTTTGTTTTCCATTTTTTGCTCGCTTGGTTTAAGCGTCGCTATAGGTTCTTTTAATTTCATGATAATATGATTTTATAATTCAACAATTCTTTTGAAGACGAAGAGGAAGAACAGCACCAACAAGATGAGCCAAAACAGTTTTCCTGATTTATGCAAAAGTTTATCACTCCAGGACTGTTCTTTCTCCACATATTCTGTTTCTGTTTTATAGGTGATTTCAGGGACAAACACGGTGTCATTATGGATAAACACGATTGTGTCTGTCAAGGTTTTCACTTGCAGCCGAACGAGTTCCCGGTCTTCGTCGATAAGTGAAAGAGTGGCAGTAGAGCGTTCCGCGTCCGCTTTCGCTATTAAGGACTCACCGTCAAACCTCTCTGCCATCTCCCTCCATTCTTTCATCGAGAACACCACAGAGCCACTATCAGGCTTCAGGTACAAAGTATCTTTGAGTGTCACAGGAACAGCCGACAATTTCTCGGTCAACAGTTCCGGATGTTTCTCCACCAACCGAGCCAATCGTTTCTGAGGAGAACAGGATGCCATCAGGCAAACAATCAAAAGAACATTCCACCACTTCATGACTTACCTCCTTCCAGTCTGGCAACCTTCTCTCGCAGTTCCCGGTTCTCTTTTTGCAACAGTTCACAATCGTGACGCATCCGCTCATAGTTTGCCTGAATCTGATTGTAATCATTCTGCATGCGCTCGATGCGAGCCTCAAATTCTTTGCGCAATGATTCAAGCGCATAGTTATAAGCTTCAAAAGCGGTCTTGTCCGCTTCATTCTCTCGCTTGCGTTTTCCATTGGCATAGCCAATCAAACCTGAAGCAATGGATGAAACCAGTCCTATTGCTGATAGTATTATTTCTGACTCCATTAGAAAATTCATATTCTATTTACCTTTGTTTTGAAATTATATTTATATTTGTGCCATAAAGAATATGGACTGAGTTAGCTATGGCGGGTGTTGCCTTATCGTTTACAACATGACCGTATCTAATGTTACTCCGGATAAGGCGGAGTACAGCAAGATTAGCGCTGCTGCCATATTCTTTTTCTTCTTTCTAAATCTCTTGTACTTCTTGGTTGTGCAGTCCGAATCTCCCAAAAGCCCTTCTTAACAATGTAATTCAATGTTAAAGCTGCCGCATAATGTAATTTCGCACTCTCATTGTAAATAACAAGGATAATAGAACTGTCACTCCCTGAATATATTCTATTATAATTACATAAAACTATCTTTACAAAGTCTATAGAAGAAATTCCTAACGAATTAAATTCTACTCCATGTTTTTGCATTATATGTCTGATGTAATGTTTGGCAATATACACATCAGCACATTTAATGCCTGCTTCATCCGCAACACCTTTCCGGATTCTACCTACCTTCACATAAAGTGATGTTATATCCTCTTTTTTCATTATTTATAAAAATTAGGAGATTACACCGGAGCGTGTGGCATTATCATAAATCTACATTGAAAATAGACATTGATATATGAGGATTCTGTTTTATTGTAGGATAATAACAATTGATTCCCTTCAGACTTCATGGCAACAAATGTTCCATCTTCTTCTCTGTCTTCGCAAATTTGTCGCCTTGCACCATTATCAGTATAAGTTCCGGAGAAATTCAGAATTTGGAAATCATAATATGGATAACCTTCATTTATTTCAAAATTTGGCAGTGTACTTAAATCCAAATTCTCCAAATCACAAAGAACCTCAGCATGAGAACCTGCTTCTAAATCCAAGTAAACATTTCCACATAATTCATATAGTTTCTGATCTTCCCATCCTTCAATTCCCAAATATACCGGATAAATATAATCTGCCGGAGCAATTTTTTTTGACAACTCCATCACAGCTCGACTTGTCGCTATTGTGTTTGGATATAAATTATCACTGATAACATAGTATAACTGTATTTCTTGCCCATTTTGCCACAAAGTAACTTCTATTTCTGTTGGATTATTTGGGTTGAAGCTTTTATTGGTTATATAACCATAGTAGTACAGACATTGAGGGTCTTCAAACACTTCTGTATTTCCATCAGTTGTAACATCTGCTAACGGAACAGGACAATATAATGTAGGTTCCGACGGATTCAATGGCAAACATTTGTATCCTACAGGTGCAAGATATTCGTCAGAAGAATCCACTTTCAACGTATCATCATTCAAAATAAGTTGTTCTAATTGAACCGTCTTAAAATCATTGTCATGGCGCATTATCAGTGCATCATTCCCGGTTGGCAACACAGGGATCTCCTCCCAACGGTTTACATTGTTGATGGTAGGTCGTGCAGAACGGAGCGTGTTTGCCTTAAGACTATACACAAAATCAGAATTGGCAACAGTATTATACATAGCTGTCCCGGAAATAACGAGAATGTCATCTCCATACGGCAACAACTGGATAGGGCAGGTTGTATCAATTTTAGCTCCCATGGTTTCACCTGTTGTCTCTATACTAAAATAGTTTGTATAGGCTATGTTTGTGGTTCCATCATCTCCAAAATTTCCCAACCAAAACAAATAGCCATTGTGTTCTACTATATTAGTAGAGCGTGGGAATCCTCCAACCATTTGTTTTAATCCGGAATCTGTAACCAAATAAACAAAACCATTTTGTCTTCTTCCATATAGATAGATTCTATCTTCAAATTTAATGATGTCATACCACGTAGGAGCCGAGATAGAATATGTTGCCATTAAAGACATTGTTTCCAGATTGATGATGTCAAGTCCGTAGTTATCTGTGATGTATAATTTTCCATCCCAAACTTTAAGTGTTATTCCTGCAACATTCGTTCTTACATCCCCTCTATTTACATTTAGCAACAAATTAAAAGTTCCCTCATAAGGATCGTATATGTATATATCATAACGAGTTGCTGTTCCTCCTTGATTTATACAAACGAACCACGCTCCATCACAATACTGCATAACAGAGTGATAACCGCTCGGCATATTAGAAAATACAGACCACTGAATGGAATCTTGATTAGGACCTTGCAATGTTCCTACAATATACTCTTGACTACTATTCCCGGAATTGGCAATAAATAATCCATCTCCATACTGAATAGGCAACCATCGTTCGACAGTCTCAGTTGCAACACCATACTTCCAATGGATGCCATCTGTAGATATGGCGTACGCCATGCCGCCAACATCCGAATTGTTTTTATTGACACCATTTAACACAACAACCTTGTTCTCATTTACGGCACCACCCAACCAACAAAGCGGTTTACGATCCAAACCTGATATACCCAAAGCTTCATGAAAACGGGACAAATGCAAATTTCCATTCAAATCCAACCAGTGCATTGTTTGAGCGTGAACAGGTGAGTAAAAACCATCGCTAACCTCTGTCAACCGTTTAGAGGCTTCAGCAGCACTGGCGAATTGAGCAGACAAAATAACAGAATTAATCATAGATTTATCTGTTACTTTCTTATCAATTGCTCTTGCAATTCCATTTTCATCTTCTGTTACCAAATTTTCAGGATTGTCAAGATTCTCTGTTATAAGTTCTTGAACCTCTTCCGATGAGAGTCCGCTATCAGATTCTGAATTGCTATTACCTCCCACCAAATCCATTTTTCCTGTAATAGGGTTTATTTTGTATGCCATATCGTTTTATATTAGTGATTATGCAGGAATAAATCCAACACTAGAATCTTTTGTGTTTCTATACGAATAACTCAAGTAGGGAGCATCCACCATTGCGAAGCAATAACCATCAGAACCGTTAGGATAATCAATTACGGTGTCTGTAATATCGCCAATTTTTTCTTCTCGTACTCTTTTGATCTGCCATATAGGTTGCGACTTAACATGACCATTGTCTGGATTGTATTTTTTTTCATCGAACCGACAGAGATAAGTTGTTGTTACGGTGCTGCTCTCTTTAATTTCTTCTATAAAATCATAACCAAGAGCATCAATATCACTTGCATTATTAAATATCATATAACTACAATTTAAGTGTTTGTTTTCTGTTATATCCTACACGTTTGTAAGAGACGTGTACCCAAGAGAAATCTGATTCATCAATCAGCTGATCAAAGTCTCCCATCTGCAAAATCAAATCATATAGTTTTTTATTTTCTGATTTGCTACCTGTTGTAATATCCACAGCCTGGCCTTTTAGGTGTTGAGATGATGCAGCACCTCCAATCAACGAATTAAGAAAAGGAGAACGATAACCACTATTGACATAAATAGGATTCTTATAAGCTTCTCTAAGAGGATCAAGAACTTTCATAATCAAAGCCATAAGATTATCTCTTATTTCCGGATCTGTTGGATGATTGTCAATTCCCAACCTTTCTGCGGTTTTAGAAAATGTCAACTCATCGATAGAGAAATACTTTGGTTTATACATATCCAACTCCTTTCTGTTTACGTTTGTTACAAAATAGTAGTATAGTAGTAGCATCAGCGCAGCGATGATACTGACTGATGCAACTGCTAATACTATTTGATTTTGACGTTTAGTCATTTTCCAAGACTGCAGGTGTAATTACATCCGTGCCGTAAACAAGGAGACACGCTTTTTTAGTTTTTTCGCCAAATATACCGTCTACATCGAGTTGAGAAGGTCTTACGCCATCTCCCAAATCAATCTTTGATAGTTCGATATTCAATTGTCGTTGTAATGCAATTACAGAGTCTCCTTTACTGCCTTTCTGCAATGGATAATCAGAAAGTATTACTTCTCTATATGGTGAAGTCCTAACTTGATATGATTTCCACAAAAGGAATGCGATAAATGCAACCGCAATCACACAAGCAATAATAATCAAAGTCGTTGTTTTCTTGTCGTTTGTCATACGTCTTAAAATTGATAATTGATATTCTTAGCAGCAAGGAGACTATTTAAATGTAGAATTTCATCTTGTGCCAAATCTCCGGATAACCATTCTTGTAATGTTTCTCCATCTCGAACTCCAAAAGTCGCTATGATAGCTAACACATCAGATCTGCTATTAGCAATCGAAAATGAATCGTAAACTGCATCGATGTCTGTTCCCAAGCCGTTCATTGCCTTGTACAATTTTTCGCAAATGGTATTAAGTTGAACGGTTGTCAAGGATAATTGAGAAGTGTCTATTTCTTTATTCGCCTTGTCGATGATGTCATTGCTCGACCTTACGTCGTTCAATTTACTGACAGACGAATAACAGAAATAAATTATTACGCCAACAACTATAACGACAAGAACAATCAATGCTATTTTTATTTCAAGAGACAACTTTTTCATTGTTCTATGCGATTAAGTCCGAATTTGCCACATCTTTCAATACATCTCCAGATAAATTCAGGATGTCAGATGCTGTACTTCCTCCTTTTTGCGGAATCTTCTCCAGTGTTGTTTTGGTGGTTTCTGAAGTTGCAGTCTTTTTCTTTTTGTAAACAAAATATGCTACTATTGCAATCATTGCAATAACTGTAACAATAATTCCGATTTTTACTTCTTTACTCATAATAATAGTGTTTGTTTGTTTTACTATACGTTTTTTAGCAAGCAATAACACAACACAGGCAAGGTGAGTGCAATTGCTAATAATAGGATACTTGAAGGTTCAATTTCTACTTGAACCCCTACTGTACCAAGTTTAAGACCCGTATTATTCATAATCAATCACATTTAAAGATCATAAATAGAAATAACAATAGAAAAATTGCCAAAAGGAGCCAATTGGTTGCTGATGTTGTTTGCATCATGCTGAATTCTTTTGAAACAATTTTTTTTGTAGGTTCATAATAATCAACTTCCTCCACATCTTGCGGTGTGACATCTTGAACCTCCTGAACTGATACCGGAGAAGTCACCTGTGCGTTTCCGTCAGTCTCGTTCTCGCACATTATTTCTATGACTTCAATACTGCATTTTCCTTCCATTTCCGTTGTTTAATTAAGAATTAAGATAATTTTGAAGAGTCATTTTATTTGATTCAATTTTGTTCCACACATCGTCAGAGAAATTGTAAACACCCTGAGAGTAAGCCGGTAGAGTAAATGACTCTAATCGTTCCGCTGTTTCTCCGAATGGGGTGTAATGTTGGTAGTAGGCTGCTTCAATGCGACTCATAAGAATATTTAATCGCTCAGGCATATACGACCTTACTTTGTTATTCTTTTGAATAGCTGCTGAAATTCCAGAAGAAAGTATTAATCCCAGAATGTTTATGCTCTCTTCGTATGAATAATTAAAATTAGCAACTGCTAATGATGCATCTAACCAATTGGTATAGTTAAGCTTGTCATGTGGAGCATTGCAAGAGTCAACTCTTGACCAGATATTAACACCGCCACTCTTTCGTAACAGTTCTGCGGTATAACAGAAGTCATTGAGATTAAATGCATAAACCTCTTTGTAAGTTCCATCCGGAAGATCATTCGCACCTCTGACAAAGTTTTTATGATTGTTCTTCCAACGAACATAGCCGCCATCAAAGTAACTCTTTAAGGAGTTAAAAGCAGAATTCAACTTATCTACGCGTTGAGTGACGAACATATTGTATTTTTCTGTCAAATACTCTTGCAATGGCAATAATTGTTCGGGAGAGTCAAGCCACTTCTTACACGCCGAAAGAGATATGTAAGGACACCCTTTTAAACCTTCTCTGTCGTTGCAGAATAATTCATATTCATCTATCCACATCTCTTCTTGGAGGCGTTTTGCCTCTTCAATTGCAGCTTCTGCCGAAACAACTGCAGCTTCCATTTCTTGCGGAGTGTCAAAATCCGGATCGAGAAAAGACTTGCTTTCCCCCGTCAGGCGAATATATTCTGCATTATATCCTTTCCAACTTTGGTAGTTTCGATACCACTCCTCTAAATCATTGTATCGAATAATACCGGGATCTACACCCATTACCCGAATAAACTCAGATCGGAACGACAAATATTTATTACGGATAGAATCATTAGGGAATGAATCCAAATATTCCTCAAGAGAGTTATATCCTTCTGCGATTGTGGCATTTTCAAGGAATTCAATCTTTTGTGTTTCGATTGCTTTTGTCTCTTCTTCTCTACCATCTGTATATTCATCTTTTTTCATCTGAGCATACAGTTCCGCATCAGCTTTGTCTTGCGCCTTTTTCTTCTCGACAGTACTTTCTGCCACTCCTGAGAACAAGCGATAAAGAATCACAATGGCAAGCACCACCGCAAAGACGATTAATATGAATTTAACTTTACTTTTATCCATTTCTATATTTGTTTATTAAGTTTAAAGCCTCTTCGCTTCCATTGGCGGCAGCAAGATTAAGAACAGACAAAAGAGCATGTCTTTTGCGCCTTACGTCGTCTCTTGCCAACATATAAACACTATCTATATGGTGTTTCAAAGAATAAGCTTGTTTAAATGCCATACGTTTGAGTGCATAATCATCTGCTTTGCATTCATCGTAAGTTTTCAACACATAATGTGCAGCTTCATGATAGAGTATAAACCTTTGTGTGTAATCCGGCAGAATGGAGAACATCTCTTTGTTTATCTCTATTGTCCCGGATGTCATATCAACTCTTGCCGGGTTTCCCGGATTGTCCGGAAAACATTTTCTCACTAAAATTCTCATTTGCCTGTTTTTTGTTTGCCAAAGATTGCACTAAGTGCTGTCGCTGCCGAACTCGCCATGGATGCAGCCGAACCTGCCCATGCTGCACCTCGATCATATTCGTTGGCAACTCTTGATTCTTCGTAACTGCGCCAGAATAGATAACCGACAACAACCAAGACCAATAATAGAATTATCAGGAATAACATCGTATTTTTATCCATATCTTTATCATTTAAAATAGTGTTTATACATATAATAAATCAACCAAGCTACCACTGCTGCCAAAATCACATAAGCAAGATACTTTGCTATTGTTTTGTAGGAAACCAATTGTTCATTGACACTTTCAAAATTATCAATATCAGACGAGTATTCGTAGCCTTTGTTGATTCCTAAACGGTCTAATCGATCAGAAGACAATTCTTGTTTGTCTTGATGTTGAAAATACCATGCATCAGAAGCATTAGCGATATTACATTCCGGAAATAACAAAGCAATTGCAACGATGAAATCGTTATGCGAAATCTTATATAATGCATAAAGATCTACCAACGTTACTTCTTGTGCATCATATCCTATTGCTGAAAACAAGGAAAGCAAACCGGGTTGGTTTGCTTTCACTCTATTATCAAGCTCACCAAGGATATTTATTTCCTCGTTACTCATATCAGAAGTTTTTTAGAAACTAAATCCTAACGCACTTGCATTTGCCAACGCTTCGTCAGCTTTCTTCTGAAGTCCTTTCTCTGTATCCAATGATGCACCAAATACAAATGAAATTACGACAGAACGGCCCTTACCAATCGTTGTCAAAATGATATTGTTTGCTCCCAAAATCCAATTGATGTCAGTCAATTCAATAACCTTGGTGTTATTGTCTCCTGAACGTTGATATTGGGCCGGGATACGTTTTTGATCCACCTTGCCGGTAAATGGATTAACATTGCGGTAGATAATTGGATAATCCAATTGAGATTCATTGTCCGCTTTTACCTTGATTGCACGCAAACGAGTAGGGTTCGCTTTCAAATAAGCCAACAATGCGTCAATACTTTCAGGTGTTCCGTTACAGGTAAGCTCTTCAGCAACAGTTCCCTCAGCGATTAATGAACATCCATCCAAATAAGCAGAGCCCTCAGCAAAGTTACCCGGGAATAATGCCAATTTAATGTCTGTGTCTGCAGATGCATTCACAACATTCAATGAGAAGATCTTTCCACAGCCATCCTCCTTCAAAAATGATTTTTCTGCTCCAAAATCCAATAAGTTGTCTCCAACTCCAATGTAGTTACTTCCTTCAGCTTTTGCTTTTACTATACGCTGAACATTGCTGCGATTTAATTTATCGCCCATGATGTTTTGTCCCATCTTAGTAGTTTGTTTTTAATGATTAGAAAAAGATAATTACTCGACTGGGGTTGTTTTTGTTTCACTCTTCCCCTTGAAATTGTCACGCAATGCGTACAATACTGCGCCAACCAATACAATGGTGACGATTGACAGGATAACTGCCGTCTTTGTTTGATTCATAATGCTTTGTTTAAAATTATTATTGTTTAACTGCAACAAATATAAATGGGTGTCTATTGGCATTGTCAGTATTTGTCCGTTTTCGTCCGTATTTGTCTGCTTTTGTCACTTTTAGAAAATAAAAAGACCCCGGAGAAACTCCGAGGTCAATCTTATACGTTGCTAATCTAAGCTGATTAAAAATTTTCGACTAAATTAAGTCCTTGTTTGGTATAATAGGACAATAATCTATCTGAGGAGATAAGCGACATTTTAGATGAGATGGCATGAGCCACAATCTGGTGATCGATAGGATCTTTGTTTTTATCGCTACTCGTTTCTAATTTTTCGTAACTCTTTAAATCATTTTTGTTTACATACATTACCTCAATACCATTCTCCTCCAACAGTTTGAAAATGCTTTTATCTGCCAATTTAACCTTACCTGTCTTACGAAGGTGTGAAAGTTCTGCTACACAAAGAGAACTTGTGTAGAGTAGATTGGCGCTGTCTGAAAATATATTAAGAACTTTTTTGGTCAAAGATTCTTTTTTATTCAAAATATACACCAAAATATTTGTGTCCAATAAATAACGATTTGCATTCATGTTATAACAGCTTCTTCATCAAACCAATAACGTTTGTCTCCCATTTTCTCCCAGTACAGAGTAAACTTGCTTTTAGGTTTACCTGTTCTTGGGTCAATATTGCTATCTGCTGCGCTTTTTTTGCTTTTAGCAACCTTTGTGGTTTTATGTTTCTTTTTTTTGTTTTCCATAACCATAAGTTTTTGAGATTTCTGCAAATATACAAATTTCTCTCAATCTTGTTATGATAGCCTATTTCAAACACTCTTCAATAAATTTTTTGTGGTTTTTGACTTTAGTAATGTTTTTACCTCTATTTGCATCTTCTATTGCTTTAAAGGTTTCTTTATTAACATCTGATTCAGAGATGGAAAATACGCCGGTAGATTTTATAAAATCAACTATTTTTTTTGCCATCACATTGCGAGCATCATATTTTAATGTTATTGTTGCCATAGAAATATCTTTTATGATTTCTGCAAATCATACAAATTTTTCTCAATCTTGAAGAATAACAAATTTTTCGCACAAAAATTCCACAATTTTAGGACTCATAACATGGCAACGTTTATCATACCCAATGGATGAGAGTTCGCCATCCGCACGCTTCAACCATCTGTTGAGTGTGCGGACAGAGATTCCAACCATGTTGGCAAATTCCTTTTTCGACATAGCTTTATAACGCAACTCTCGCATCACCAAAGTTTAATCCATTTGTAAAAGTGAGGATCTTTTATGGCTTTCCGGTTCACCTCTGCCTGAGCATCAACAATCCGCTGGTAGTTCTCACCCAGCTCCATTTTCCTATATTGCACACTGTCGAGGGTTCGGAATAGGATGATATTAGATACATAAGAGTAGAAAACCGGACGTACCTTGGTAAATCCATGTGCCACCACAAAGATGTCAAGTTCTTGTTGCCTGTAAGAAATCATGAGATCCTCGATGAGATTGTCTGTCTTGGCATCCTTCATGTAGAGACGTGCATCATCAAAAATGATAATTCCTTTGCGGAAATAGCGAAGCTTTGCCAGTGTTCCTATGTCTCCTTTTGTCGGTTGGTAACAGCGTGTCTTTCGGATTCCCTCAAAAATAAAATCCTCCCTTTGCGACAAATCCACCTCCTGAATGTCTCTCCACTCCTCTATGTGATTTGTCACAATCAAAGCTTTCTTTGCATTACACTTTTGCAAGATGGTACGCATGATGGTACTCTTTCCTGTTCCATTGGTACCAAGCACCATTGTCATAAATGGTTTACGCCCTTGCTCCTGTGTTATGTTCGTCAGATCTGTCTGCATCATTATTACTCATTGATTGAAAAATTTTCATATTCTCAGCCAACTGCTGCTCCCGTTTAGCCAACTCGTCTTCTCTCTCCTTTAATTTACGTTCTTGTATGGCCAAAGGAACTTTGGTTGCATAGATAGAGGCAATGACACCAATCAACATCCACCCCGGACTCATTGAAATTTGCTTTGTTTGCAAATATTGAGCGTATGCTTTCACCAGTTTGTTATACTGTTCCCGTGTTGCTTGTAATCGTTCAGGATCGCATTTTACAAACAATGCAATCAATGATGGCAGCGCAAGATCTGTCATCATAGCTGCAAAATCTGCCGACAGTTCCGCAAGTTCAGGAGATACAGAAAAAACTTCTCTCTCTTTATCCTCAAAAAAACTATCACCATCAGACAACTCGCCATCGCCCATGGGTGCCGATTCGGAAAAGAGTTCATCCAATCCATTGTCTTCTCGATCAGAATAAGATGCCTTATCCTGGTTCATATCACTCAAGAAAGCTTCTAAATCTCCATTAGGTAATTCTGCGTTGTAAGTAACTTCTCCGACCATGTTAAAATAGTTTTAAATTATCTGCCATTCCCAATAATTTCTCTCGCACATTTTCCACCTCTAACTGACGAACTATTCTGTCATCAGCGTCAAAGGTGCAAAGAACATAATGCATTTCTCCCTCCCTCTTAAACAAAAGAATGCTTGCCATTACTTCATTTTCTTGTAACTCCACACGATCCATGTAATTCAACAAAGACTTTTCTGTTGCCGGATAGATCTGTTTGGCAAGTGTCTCTTTTAATTTATTCGGATTTGAAAGAAAGTCCATTACCATGGATAAAGGATTCACTTTGGCATCCTTTTTCTTAAACATATCTAAGATTGCCATATCATCCTTTTTGTTTTAGGAATGCTTTCCACTCCTTGATTGTTTTCCCTGTAATCTTCTCAATTTCGCTATCCTTAAGGTATGGATAGAACCATTCACAACGCTTTTCTACATTGTACAACAATGTTGTCAATACGAATATCTCATAAAAAGAAACATCACGTTTATATCGTTCAGAGAGGTGTTTTTTCAGTGCATACAACAGGTTTCTGACAATTGCATTGTCAACTCTTATCGAAATAATGCTTTCATCAGACTTCAAATTGTTAAGTTCTTCTTTTAGATTGTCATTCTCTAATGTAATGGATGTCAAGTTACGTGCAGATTCATTCAAACTGTTCGTCAATTCATCTACTTTGTTTGCAAACTCCTCCTTTTCTCGTTTTAGCGCATCGATTGTCTCCTTGGCAACTGCAATTTCACCCTCTAACTTCGTATCTGAGGCTGTTTGCAACGATGTAACTTCTGTTTGCAAATCAGAAATAATTTCTTGCAAACTTCTATTTTCTGTTTGCAAAAGTTCCATTTCTGCTTTCAATGCCGGATACAAATCGAAATAGATATTCATAACCTCCTCAATGGCAGCTTGTCCGGAAGGAGTGCCAAATCGTTCAGTTAAGATCTTCTTTCGCTCTGCACCTATGCGCCACGAAACAACACCCATGTCGGGCTTGCCTGTCTTGTTTTCTTCTGTCATAGTAAATAGTGTTTGTTTATTTTGTTTTATGTGTAATATCACTCGTAGTCGCCTTCTAAGTCGCCAAAATAGTAATTTCCCCTAGGAAAACTCAAGTCGTAATTCTCACCCCAAACCAAATCCCCGTAAACAATCTTCATGTTCTTGGCAAACTCTTCTTCATCCAGCAAATAATCGCTGCATTCATGCGGATGCGCCAACAGAAACGGCTTGAAGTCTATCACAGTCTCCTTGCCATCGTCAAACGTGATGGCGACTGTATGTCCCTCAAGAATTTCCGCCTTTACTACTCTTATTATTCTTCCGTCTAATTCGTGTTTCATACCTTTTTGTTTTTGGTGTTATTCCTTTGTTATAAAACTCATCCCACTTTTTTATGATGTCAATGGAATACTTTTCCACAAACTTAGTGAAATTTTTTAAATCAGTTCCTTTCAAAGGAGGTATTCCTCCAACTTTCTTTATCCTAACGATAATCTTACCGTTTTTCACGATAATTTCCGCCTTGCTTTCAAACTCACCTCTCTTTCCATGTATATGGATGGGGGGATGGTCGTTTTTGTGGAAAATGAAATCTATACCTAAGTAATAATAGATTTTTGCCATGTAAAATAGTGTTTGCTTTCTGTTTTCTGCAAACTTATACGAAATTTTGAACATTTAAAAGAAATTTTGAACATTTTTCATGTGTAAATACGAAATTTTGAACATTTTTCGCCAATCTTTCTAAAGTTTAAATATCTCTCTTATTTGTTTTACTATATTTTTTTCACGGAAAAAAAGTGTAAAAGTGTAATTATGTAACAAATTTAATGTAATTAATTAATATACAAGTATTTACATGTATTACACTTTGATTACACTTTTTAATTACACTTT
>JAEIGA010006680.1_pt1 | contig 17573 bp, 16 predicted proteins | sample 9270691 | NCBI WGS metagenome assembly JAEIGA01 (sample SAMN17057246, study PRJNA624740) | gut metagenome | biome: biome; isolation source: fecal sample | host: Bos grunniens | place: China: Xizang | collected 2019 | reverse complement strand
TAACAGCAGAAAGGAGAAAATATGAAAAAACTAAAGATTATCAACTCTATCATTTTTACGTTTTACGTACTAGAAACCATCTTCGCCATCGGGCTTGCGATAATGTCTTATCTTGGTCTTTCTTCAACCGTGAACCAAGAGCCAGGGGGAAACGGCAGCTTTGCCGCGGCTCTCGCTATGGGTGTATTAGCCGTATTAACCATCATTTTCAGCGCGTTTGCGCTCGCGAAGCTTATCCCCGCGGTGCTTAAGCTTATCGACTTAATCAAAAACAAGCGCGGACTTGCCATCGCGTGTATGGTGTTTGACACGCTCTTCGCGGCGCTCTATACTCTTGCTATACTTGAAACGGACGACAACTCGTATTATCTCGTTATACCTTTTCTAACCATCTCGCTTATATCGCTTCTACTGAATGCGATTTCTCTTAGCGGCAGGCTCAGAAACCCCCTCAGATACTACGTAAATCCGCTTCAGTCCGGCGAGGAAAATAATGGATAGAATACTTCTCGTTGACGGTCACAACCTGCTCTTTCAAATGTTCTTTGGTATGCCGTCAAAAATTCCCTCAAGGGACGGACGCGATATAAGGGGCGTTATCGGCTTCGTTGGCGGCGTATTAAGGCTTATAAGGATAATAAATCCCACGCACGTTGCCGTTATATTCGACAAGGAAACGCACAATCCGAGATGCGATATTCTCGACGAGTACAAGGCAAACCGCCCCGATTACGGCGCTCTTTCCGACGAGGAAAACCCCTTTTTGATACTCCCCGACATATATTCAGCACTCGACTCTATAGGCATATCCCATACCGAAGCGGAGGAGTGCGAATGTGACGATATCATTTCCTCTTACGCTCGCCGTTACGGCAAGGATACCGAGGTTTACATATCCTCATACGACAGCGACTTTTTCCAGCTTATAAACGAAAACGTGCGTATAATAAGATACAAGGGCGACTTCTCCGTTATTTGCGACAAAGAGTACATAATGAAGAAATTCTCTACACGCCCTGCCCTGTACGCAGATGCGAAGGCGCTTTTTGGCGACAGCTCCGACAACATACCCGGCATCATGGGTGTAGGACCGAAAACCGCGGCAAAAATAGTAAACAGCTATGGCTCGGTGGACAAAATGCTCGCTGACACCTCGGCAATAGACAATCCGAAATACAGAGCTCTCGTTGAAGAAAACCGCGACAAGATACTGCGCAACGTCGCTCTCATACGTCTGGACGCGCACGCTCCCCTGCCCTTTACTAAAGAAGAAATGCTCGCTCCAGAGCTTTTACCGAAAACCACGGACGTCATACGCGAGCTTGGACTGTATTAAAGTGCATACTTATTGAATAAACCGTTGTAAAAAGTAAAAAACCTTACGTTTATATTTACATATAAATCATAATATGGTATACTATCTAAATAAAGCGCTCCTGACCCAATGACTGTCGAAGCGGACGCGCGAAAAGCAGATGCGCAAGCCATAGAGTCTTTACATAAAATCAAAGAAAAGGAAAACACAATGACAGACGCTATTATTGAGTTTTTTTCCTCGCTCCCCGGTGAACTGTACGTATTCGTAATATCCCTCTTTCCCATAGTAGAGCTAAGGGGGGCTATACCCGTAGGCGCAGCAATAGGCCTACCGTTCTATCTCAACTACCTCTTAGCAATTCTCGGCAATATGCTGCCTATACCGTTTATACTGCTCTTTATCTCCAAATTTCTTGACCTTCTTGAGCGCTTCAAGCTTACACGCCCCCTAGTCAATTGGGTGAGAAGAAAGGCCGACAAGCACTCCTCAAAGGTTATAGCCGAACAGCCTCGTGAAGCTCCCGATATGGCATTGCGGGACGGTGATGCGGCAGCTCAGGTAAGCACGGCAGAAGCACGAAAGCTCAATGCAAAAGAAAACATCGGCATGACAGCCGAAGATACTGACGTGGAAGAAAACAGTAGCTTAATAGCAGAAGACACCGCCGAGAGTAAAGACCGAGGTGTAATAGCAAAAGGCGCCGATGCGACGGCAAAAAAACAAAGCTCTGCAAACTCACAGCGCAAAATGACGCCGGCGATTTTCACCGCTCTCGCACTTTTCGTTGCCGTTCCACTGCCCGGCACGGGAGCTTGGACGGGCGCGCTCATCACCGCTCTTTTCAACCTTTCAAAGCGTCTCTCTCTGCTTTCAATATTTATAGGTGTTATGATCAGCGGAGTTATAATATGCCTTGCTTCATACGGTGTTGTAGGATTTCTGTCTTTCTTTTTATAATAGGAGCGAGAGCTTAAATGCAACAATCAGACTGCGTAAATCGCTCAAAATCCAGCGCTGTATAATATCGGATTTACAGAATAAACAATAGATAAAACCCCAAAAATGGCAATAAAGGTTGTCATTTTTGGGGTTTTATACTTTTTCATTTATATATTCGTTTTATTCAAGCAGCACAAAACGTCTATCTTTTTCATTTCGCTCTCGCCTTTTATTTCAGGGCTTTCTTATCCACGAGAGTGAGCGGTGTAACGAAGCCCTCCGGGTCTGCGCTCGACACATAGCACGCTATAATCCTGCCTCGCCATACGAAAAGATTGGCATATACATCTCCATCAGCGGAGTGGTTTGTAACCTTGTATGTATATCTTGTTACTCTTTTTTTCGCATACTTTGATAAATCAAGTCCTTGCTTTTTTTGGAGCTCGTTATAACCGAGGATTATCCTGTCGAAGTTCTCCGGCATGGCAAAAGCCTCTTCTTCTATGGGCTCCTCTTCAACACGGAGACCAAAGCTTTCTATAAATCTTACTCTCTCCTCATTCGTTTTAATTCCGCTATAATCAACCTCGCCGCCCGATGCCGAGGCAATCACTGCGCTCCCTCCGCCAAAGAGCGCCACGCCTACGATAAGCGCCAGAGCGAAAATTACAAGCGCCACAAATTTAACAGTCCTTGCCCGTATCGCATATATGAACATAAATCCTCTCCTTTTGATTGTTTATTAGATTATATTTTCTTTGGCACGCGATTATTACTGTATAAGGTTAACTCACCCAAAAAACTCTGTATACATAAAGAAAATACGGCAACTCGCGAAGCAGGTTGCCGTATTTGGAGCGCGCCGGATCATCTAAGACAAACAAAGCGCGCCGAAACGGAGCTCAGAAGAGCCTTATTGCTTATTTATTAAAGTGATTGACAGCTTCTATCAGTTGTGGCAGCAGCAGCAGAACACGATAACGATAGCAAGGATTATAATCCATGTGCAGTTGTCGTCAAAGATGTGGCATAAGCAATTGTTGTTCATTATGTTTCCTCCGAGATAACTTTTTGAGCGTTCAGCATAAATCAACCCTCATCGAACACGTTTATACATCGTTTTTCCCTGCCCGCAAACACATTCTTTGGGGGCTGAATTGGCTGCGCTCACTATTATGTTATGAAAACGGAGCTTTTGTGTTACCGTATGATTTTGCTTTAAAAATTATCTGCCTTGAAAATCGAAGACCGCCGCGCCGTCCTTTAAAACGAGCCTCGCGTCAAAGCGCTTGCCGTTTTTGGAGATAAAGCCGTTTAGTTGAATCGTACTGCCGGTTGCAAGCAGACGTCTTACCTCGTCTATCGGTATATCGCGCCGACAGATGTTAACACCCACACGGAAATCACAGCCGTCGGAATATCCCATACAGCCGTAATTAAATTTACCTCTAACAACACCTCTACCGCATTTCGGGCAAATTCCGACACCGTCACCGTACTTTCCCGTATCTACACCGCTTACAAGGCGCGGTCCCTTGTTAAACACCTCAGAAATTTCATTTTCGGCGAGCCGTACGCTTTCGTCAACACTCATCTCACCTCGGTAAACCCTTTTTAGCGCCTTGCCGAGCTCGCTCGTTTTGTATTTGTCCATGCTTATCGAGAGCTTACCGAGCGACTCGATAAAATGCTCTCCGCCGGGGAGTATCTTATAAACGTCCTTCTTTAGTTCTATATATCCGCTTTTTTTAGCATTTTCTATGATGCCGGAGCGCGTAGCCTCTGTGCCAAGCTCAAGTCCCTCAAATACCGCGCGGTAGTCGTCAGCATCGTCAACCTCGCCGAGCTCCTCAAGCTCCTTTGCCCTCGCCTTATCGTCCTTAAACGGATTTTTGAGATAATTATTCAGTGTCGTTATGGTATAGTGCTTTGGGGGTGTGGTTTCCTTTTCGTCGGGGGCAAAAAGAATGTTCACGCTGTCGCCAACCGCAAGACGCGGTAAAATTTTATCCTTCTTATTATAATCGTCGTATTTGGTCCAGCCACGCTCAAGTATCACAGTGCCCTTAAGCGTAAATTCCTCAAGCTCGCCAACCTTTATCTTTATCTCGCTTTTTTCAGCTATGCAGTTTTCCGCGCAAAAGACCGCTACGAAGCGACGGAAAACTGTCGAATAAACCTTCGACTCCTCCTCTGTAAGCTTATCCTTATTCGGTATCTTATAAGTGGGAGTCAGCGCCGAGTGAGCCTCTATTTTAGAGTCGTCAAAAATGCTCTTTGCATCCTTGAATTTAACAGGATAGCCGAGGCGCGAAATATTTGATATAATGGACTTCATCTTGTCCTTTTCGGCAGTGGCTAGATACTCGGAGTTCGTTCTGGGATAGGTCAGGTATCCGTCCTCGTAAAGCTTTTGTATAATTCTCAAGCTGTCTGTCATAGACATCTTATACTTTTCACCAAGAACATTCTGCAAAGTCGATAGAGAAAAGAGCTTGCCGGGAAGCACACTGTCCTTTTTGCTTTCAACACTCGTTACTACAGCGCCCGCGTTATTATACTCGCTCGCCTTGTCTCCAGCCTTTAAAATCTCGTCTTTTGTAAACCTAAGTTTACTTATAAGCTCTATTTTCTCGCCGTTTGTCTCTTCAGCGCTTTTAATTACATAATACTTTTCCGGCTTGAAATTGCGTATTTCCATATCCCTGTCGTATATGGCGCGCACTATGGGTGCGATAACTCTGCCAACCCTCAGAAGCTTGCCTGTCATAATTGAAGCATACCTTGTGAGATTAACTCCGTAGAGCCAGTCGATATAGGTTCTCGCATATCCCTCGCCCGCGAGATTGTCGTATTCGGACTCGTCCTTCATCTCGGTAAGGGCGCGCGATACGGTCTCGGGTGTCTGGTCGGGAAGCCAGAGCCTGAGAAGCTTCTTTGGAGATTTCAGAGCGTTTTCGATACAAAGCCTGACTATTATCTCTCCCTCCCTGTCGGCGTCTCCCGCGTTTACTATCGCCTCCACATCCTCGCGGTTACAAAGCTTCTCAAGTATGGAAAACTGCTTTTTTACACCCGTATCAACACTCTTTTTTCCGTCTGCGCGTCTGAGCTCAAATTTGAATTTTTCGGGAAAGCACGGCAGATTATCAAGAGTCCATTTGGTACTTTCAGTAGGCTTGTAATATTCAATATCGGCGAGAGAAAAGAGGTGACCGAACGCCCAGGATACGATATAATTTCCGGCTGTTATATATCCGTCGTGCTTCTGTTGCTTCTCACCTATGCCCTCTGCGATATTTCTCGCAAGGCTCGGTTTCTCGGCAATTATAAGTACCATACCTCTTTTCTCCCTTTCGTGATTTTCAAATTTCACAGATATATTTTAGCATACTTTATGTAAAATTTCCACACTTTTTTGAAAATCGGCTTTATTTTTTATCTATTATGTGTTAAAATATAATGAGGACATTATACTAAGACAATTTGTGCCCTTCGGGCATACGGAGGAATTATGGCAAAGCTTTACTTTAAATACGGAGCTATGGGCTCGTCAAAAACAGCGCAGGCGCTGATAACAAAGTTTAATTATGAAGAGCGCGGTATGAAGGTATGGCTTATAAAGCCGGCAACCGACACCCGCGACGGAGATACGGTTATAAAATCGCGTATAGGACTTGCTCATACCTGCACGGCAATCTCAAAGAGCGAGGAAATTTACGAAATGTTCTCAGAGAGCTTTGGCGACGTTGACGTTATTATAGCCGACGAGTGTCAGTTCTTTACCCCCGAGCAGATAGACAGCTTCAGACGTATAGTTGACGAGTGCAACATCCCCGTTTTGTGCTTTGGTCTGCGCACCGACTTTCTGACCCACACCTTCCCCGGAAGCGCCAGACTTTTTGAGGTCGCTGACTCAATCGCCGAGATAAAAACCATATGCGACTGCGGCTCAAAGGCTATTGTAAACGCGCGAATTGACGGTAATGGACACATAGTTACAAAGGGACGTCAGGTATTCCTCGGCGGCAACGACAGATATGTCGCAATGTGCCATAAATGCTGGCGAGAGAGAATAAAGGCAGAGGCGGAAGAAAAATAAGTTTTTGGCGTGAATATTCATCACCGCCCCTCAACCAAAGCATCACTGTGTGTATTTACCCCACAGCGCTTTATCTATCATTCACCGAAAGCACCAAAAATCACATAAAACAAAAACCACCGCACATAAGGAGAACATAAAATGGATATCAAAAAAATACTTTACGCATGCGACCACACGCTTCTTTCCCAGGCGGCTACATGGGATGACATCAAGGCACTTTGCGACGACGGAATAAAGTACTCCACAGCATCGGTTTGTATTCCCGCGTCGTTTGTAAAAAGAGCAAAGGACTACGTAGGCAACAAGCTCGCTATCTGCACGGTTATCGGCTTCCCCAACGGATACTCAACGACGGCGGCGAAGGTGTTTGAAACCGCTGACGCTATAAAAAACGGTGCTGACGAAATCGACATGGTTATCAATATCGGCATGCTCAAGGAGAAAAGATACGCCGATATCCTCACTGAGATAAACGAAATCAAGGCGGCATGCGACGGCAAAATACTAAAGGTTATTATCGAAACCTGCCTGCTTACCGACGAAGAAAAGATAAAAATGTGCGAGATAGTATCAGAGTCCGGCGCTGATTTTATCAAAACCTCAACAGGCTTTTCAACAGCGGGAGCTACCGTTCACGATATAGAAATTTTTGCGTCTAACGTATCAAACGGCACAAAAATCAAGGCGGCGGGCGGCATCTCCTCTATCGAGGATGCAGAAAGATTTATCGAGCTTGGCGCAGAGCGTCTTGGCACCAGCAGAATTGTTAAGATTGTCAAGGCGGAAAAGAATATTCAGGGCTATTGATAGCCGCTTCGGAGCTATTTCGCCCGAAAGCGACACACGAAAAAGACCTACACAGACAAAGGAGAACACAAAATGGACAAATCAAAGTTTTATACCCCTCATATAAAAGCGACTCCCGACGATTTTGCTAAAACTGTTCTTATGCCCGGCGACCCGCTTCGCGCGAAATATATAGCCGAAAATTTCCTCACCGAGGCGACTCTTGTAAACAACGTGCGCGGTATACACGGCTATACCGGAAAGTGGCGCGGTGAGCGAGTTTCCGTTATGGCGAGCGGAATGGGTATGCCCTCAATCGGCATATACTCCTACGAGCTCTACAATTTCTTTGGCGTTGAGAACATTATGCGTATAGGTTCTGCCGGCGCTATGAGCGAGAGCGTTAAGGTGCGTGATATAATCTTTGGAATGGGCGCGTGCACCAACTCAAACTTTGCGGTTCAGTATAATCTTCAGGGCGCGTTTGCCCCCATCGCAAGCTATGATATGATGAAGATAGCCATCGAGGAGGCAGAAAAGCTTGGCGCAAGGTACTGTGTCGGCAACCTTCTTTCCTCCGACACCTTCTACAACGCGGATGCGGAAGCTACTATGAAGTGGGCAAGGCTCGGCGTTCTCGGTGTGGAAATGGAAGCCGCAGCTCTTTATATGAATGCGGCATATTCTAAGAAAAAGGCGCTTGCAATCTGCACGGTATCAGACCATATTATTACAGGAGAGGCACTTGATGCCGATGAACGACAGAACTCATTTACCGAGATGATGGAAATCGCTCTCAACACCGCAATCAGACTGTAATATTGCGTTTTTGTTAACTATACATTACAAATTCATCGTTTAAAGGATAAATCTAATAAATGAAAAAGGCAAATAGAGTTTTTCTTATAGTGCTTGATTCGTTTGGAATAGGCTACGAGCCCGACGCCGCGGACTTCGGCGACATGGGAGCTGATACGCTGCTACGAATCTCGGCATCAAAGAAATTTTCTGCGGAAAATCTTATAAAGCTCGGACTATCATCTATCGACGGTGTTCAGAATCTGAAAAAGGGTGAGCATACCGCCGCAATCGCGAGAATGCGGGAGATAAGCCGCGGCAAGGATACGACTATCGGACACTGGGAAATAGCCGGAATCATATCCGAAAGACCTCTGCCCACATATCCTGACGGCTTTCCCGACGAGCTTATAGAAGCTTTTAAAGAGAAAACAGGGAGAGGTGCGCTTTGCAATCTTCCCTATTCCGGCACCGAGGTTATAGCGAAATACGGCGACGAGCACGTAAAAAGTGGAGACCTTATCGTTTATACGTCCGCCGACAGCGTATTTCAGATAGCGGCGCACGAGGACGTAGTCCCTCTCGATAGGCTTTACAACTACTGCCGCATAGCGAGAGACTTGCTTGTAGGTGAGCACTCGGTGGGCAGAGTTATAGCCAGACCCTTTGTAGGCGATGGCGGCAGCTATAAAAGAACGGCAAACCGCCGCGACTTTTCGCTCGAGCCCCCGAGAAAAACCGCGCTTGACGCAATCTCAGAGGCAGGACTTGACGTTATCGGCGTGGGAAAAATAAGCGACATTTTCGCGGGACGAGGCATCACAGAGAGTCACCCCACGCACTCAAACGCGGAGGGTATGGCTACGGCGCTTATGCTTGCAGAGCGTGATTTCTCCGGTCTTTGCTTTATAAATCTCGTGGACTTTGATATGCTCTACGGACACCGCCAGGATATAGACGGATACGCCGCGGCAATATCCGAGTTTGACTCGTGGCTACCGTCGTTTATGGATAAGCTCGGTGACGGTGACGTTCTTATGATTACCGCTGACCACGGATGTGACCCCGGTGACGAAAGCACCGACCACACCAGAGAATACGTTCCCCTCATTATATACGGCAAAAAGATTGCCCCGGTAAACCTAGGCACGAGAGTAGGCTTTACCGAGGTCGGAATCACGGCGGCGGACCTTCTCGACGTAGATTATACCGCGGACGGCGGTGAAAGTCTCACCCCAAAAATACTGGTCGACTAAAGCCCTGTGCCAAAAACGCAAGGCGCACGGCAGAATGGACAACGAATATGAAAAACATTTATGACAATCTGGCGCTTGCCGCTATATCGGCAAGAGACTCCGCGTATTCTCCCTATTCGGGGTATACCGTCGGGGCGGCGCTTCTTACGAAATCCGGAAAAATGTATCTCGGCTCTAATATAGAAAACGCTTCCTATTCCCTGACAATGTGCGCTGAGCGTGTCGCAATATTCAAGGCTGTAGCAGACGGTGAGCGTGAATTTTCGGCAATAGCCGTTGCCGGCGCGAAATCCGGTGAACGCGTTGGAGCCCCCTTCTCCCCCTGCGGCTCATGCAGACAGGTTCTCTCCGAGTTCTGCTCACCCGACACAAAGATTATCGTAGTCACGGGCGAGGGATACGAGCTTTATACACTCGGTCAGCTTCTTCCCGCGGGATTTGGAAAAAAAGATCTGGTTTGAGGTATTCCCATGAGAATGTACGATATAATTACCAAAAAGAAGCACGGAGAGGAGCTTTCGGCTGATGAAATCAAGGCGTTCATCGAAGGCTACACGAGAGGTGACATTCCCGACTATCAGGCATCCGCGCTTATGATGGCAATATGCTTTCAGGGGATGACCAAAGAGGAAACCGCCGCTTTGACTATGGCTATGGCGGATTCCGGCGAGCGTCTCGACCTCTCAGAGTTTGGTACTCTTACGGTAGATAAGCACTCAACGGGTGGCGTAGGTGACAAAACAACCCTGGTTATTGCGCCGATAGCGGCAAGCGTTGGCTGCAAGCTTGCGAAAATGAGCGGACGAGGACTCGGACACACGGGCGGTACGGTCGATAAGCTCGAATCCTTCCCCGGATATAACTCCTCACTTTCCCCCGAGGACTTTTTTCGCCAGGTAAACGAGGTAGGAATTTCGGTAATAGGACAGAGCGGCAACTTTGCCCCGGCAGACAAAAAGCTCTATGCGCTTCGCGATGTCACAGCAACGGTTGACTCGATTCCCTTGATAACCGCTTCAATAATGAGCAAAAAGCTCGCGGCGGGCTCGCATTCGATAGTGCTCGACGTTAAATACGGCTCGGGCTCGTTTATGAAGAGCGCCGAGGACGCGGAAAAGCTCGCGCGGGGAATGGTGGAAATCGGCAAGAGCTGTGGCAGAAATATCGCCGCTCTTATCACTAATATGGATACTCCTCTCGGTTACGCTATCGGCAACTCGCTTGAGGTGCGCGAGGCGATTGAGGTGCTTTCGGGCAGGGGTCCCGCTGACCTCGTCGCGGTTTGCAAGGAGCTGGCGTGCGCAATGATAAGACTGTGCCTTGGCAAATCCGATACCGAATCAAGAGAGCTCGTTGACGACGCGATAGACAGCGGCAGAGCTCTCGAAACTCTCAAACGCTGGATTTTTGCGCAGGGCGGCGACGCAGATTACGTAACACATCCCGAGCGCTTCAGAAAATCCAGCATCATATACGAGCTGAAAGCCGAAGCTTGCGGATATATTCAGCATATAAACGCAGAAGCGTGCGGTATAGCATCGGTTACCCTGGGAGCCGGCAGAGCGACAAAGGACGACGAAATCGACCACGCGGCAGGAATTATACTGTTTGCAAAGCCCGGGCAAAAGATAAAGCAGGGAGACGTTCTCGCCGAGCTTCATACAGAAAAGAGAGAGGCGCTCGTTGACGCTCAGAACCTGTTGCTTTCCGCTATACAAATCGGCAAGGAAAAGCCCAAAGCTCTACCTATTATATATAAAGTGGTTGGCTGATTGACAATCGCGTCTTTTCATATATTTTGATTAAAAACCAGCCTCATAATAAGATATAATCCTGTATCTTTATTAGATTAAATGTCGATTTTTGTAAATTTAAGATTACATATTTTCAAATATTTATAAACCGCCAACGGTTTTTTCGCTTAACGTTTCGTGTTGAGTGAGAATTTCCGTAGGCGGTTTTTTCGTTTCTTTTAAGCACAGTTTGTACCAAGTTTGACGTCAGCGCCCGAAAAGGGGCGCTTTTTTGTTTATATTGCACAGAAAAGGACTCGCGGGCGAGAAAAAACTTGTAATGGAGCTATACTTACAAGAATTTCTGCAGGTGGTACAATATTATTGCGGTTGGCAAGCTGCAGATTGCCGCCGCGGTGCGGATACCTTTTCGGCAGACGAAAAAGACTCCGTGCGCTGTGTAAAAAGTGAGAGAGCGCCGCCCGGTGCGGTGAAAGGAGAAGGCATGAGAAGAAAACGGGCAAAATACAAAAAAGAATATCCTCTGGCGATGTACCGCTATTTTCGCTCATATAGCGATGGCGGCGCGCCAAGCTTTCAGAAATTTGCTCTCAGCATCGGAGTGCTTTCAGAGGATCTTGAGTCATGGCGAGTACATAAGGCGTTTGACAGGTCGTATCGCGAATGCAGCGAAATCCGGAGAGATTATCTTATTGACAACGCGCTGACACGGCGGTTCGATCCGTCACTCGTTAAGTTTCTTTTAAGCTGTGACACAGAAAATGAGGGCGAGTCCGATACGGTCTCGGTAAAGGTCGAGGTTATTGAATGATGGGCAGAATATTAACTTTAACCGGACGGGGAATTCCGGGTTTAATCATATACTTATGCCCTCGGGAAATACAGCTTTTGCTTTGGCGGTGATGTGTGTTGAACATTGACTTGAAAATAACGAAAAAGCAAAAGAAGTTTATCGATGCCGGGGAATCAGAGGTCCTCTTTGGCGGGGCGGCAGGCGGCGGAAAATCGTTTGGACAGATAGCAGACGCTCTGCTTTTTGCCATCAAATATCCCCGCTCTCGCCAGCTTATACTGAGGAGAACCTTTCCCGAGCTTGATAAATCCTTGATTCGCACGTCTCTCGCATTATACCCGAAAAAGCTATACACCTTTAACGCATCATCTCACGTAGGAAAATTCAAAAACGGCTCAACAGTGGATTTCGGCTATTGCGGAAACGAAAACGACGTTTATCAGTATCAAAGCGCCGAGTACGACGTGATACGCTTCGACGAGCTGACGCATTTTACCGAAAATCAGTATATATACCTGATTTCGAGGGTAAGAGGCGTAAACGATTTTCCAAAGCAGATAAAATCCTCTACAAATCCCGGCGGCATAGGACACACCTGGGTGAAAAAGCGGTTCATAGACCCCGCATCACCCGGCGAATCCTTTGTCGGCGAGGACGGTATATCCAGGATATTTATACCCGCGCTTCTTGACGATAACCGATTTCTTTCGGAAAGCGACTCCGGCTATAAGGACAGGCTTTTAGCTCTCCCAGAAAGAGAAAGACGGGCGCTGCTGTACGGCGACTGGAACATTTTTGAGGGGCAGTATTTTGACGAGTTCAACGAAAAGGAACACGTTGTAGCACCCTTTGAGATTCCCTCACATTGGAGAAAATACCGCACGGTAGACTACGGTTTAGACAGGCTTGCGTGCCTGTGGATAGCTATATCGCCCGACGGTACCTCCTACGTATACAGAGAATACTGCGAATCCTCGCTGCCGATAAGCGTGGCAGCGGAAGCAATCGCCGCAAGAACGCCAAGGGGAGAGGATATTTACGCTACCCTTGCTCCGCCCGACCTCTTTGGCAGAAGCCAGGAGTCGGGAAAAAGCAAGGCGGAGATATTCGCAGAGCACGGTATAACCTTTACCAAAACCTCAAATGACAGAGAATGCGGCTGGCTCGCCGTAAAGGAGCTTTTGCGCACCGATAAAGAGGGATGCGGTATCAGAATCTTTTCGTTTTGCCGCGAGCTGATAAAATGTCTTCCCGCCCTGCAAATCGACAAGCTTCGCCCATCAGACTGCGCAAATGAGCCTCACGAAATTACACACGCCCCCGACGCATTGCGCGGTTTTGCTATTTATCACACCCGCCCGGCTGAAAATAAAATGAAATCAGCAAAAAGCTGGAGCTCTGATATGTGGGAGGATTATCTGCGCGCTGACACAGCAGGCAAAAAATACCTAAAGGAAAAATACGGAGAACCAAATTGAAAAACAAACAAGAAAAGACAGCGCGCATCCGCGACAGAATAATCGAGCTGTACTCCTCTGCTCTTTTGTCACACGAGGACAGATGCAGCGAGCTTGAGCGGCACATGCGCCAGTATCTCGGCTCTTATGAAATCGATAATTCGCCGGAGCGCGCGACGATTGTTAGAAACATCACCTACGAGATTATTGAAAGCGAAATTGACCCCGACATACCGTATCCCAAGGCATCACCGTCGGTATACAGCGAAAAAAGAGGGGAAAACTCCCGCACGATAGAGCGCCTTTGCAGAGCGCTAAGAGAAAGACTCCCCTTTGAGTCGCTCAACGACATTGACGAAAGATACACCTACATATACGGCGGAAGCGTATTCTATGTCGAGTGGGACAGCGATATATGCGCCGACGGAGTTTCGGGCGGCGTGAGACTTTACTGCATTTCTCCGCTTGATTTTATCCCCGAGCCCGGAGTTTGTGAGGTGGAAAGCATGAAATACTGTTTTATCCGCTTTACCACAACACGCTCCGAGCTCTCGCGAAAATACGGAGTAAGCGAAGAGAAGCTTGAGCGCGCGGAGTGCGAATACCGTTACGGGGAGGACGGGAGCGGCGCGGATACCGTTACCGTCGTACACGCCTTTTACCGCGACGAGGACGGCGACGTATGCAAGACGGTGTTTTCGGGCGAGCTTATACTTCTCGACATACCGAAATGCTATTCGAGAAAGGTAGCCGTTTGCAGCGAGTGCGGTTTGGAGATAAACTCCTGCTCCTGCGAGGGTAAAAAAACCGCGTATTACGATACCCCGACCGAAATTGTTCATAAGGAGAACGGCGAAGAGGTCCGCGTGCCTTACTACATGCTGCGCGATTTCCCTGTTGTTATAAGGCAAAACACAAGGTGCTCAGACTCCCTTCTCGGACTTTCCGACTGCGAGAGGATACGCCCTCAGCAGCAGGCTGTAAACAAGATCGAATCGAGAATTCTAAAGAAGCTGCTCCGCGCGGGAGTTACACCGGTTATGCCCGAGGACGCCTCGTTTACTCTTGGCAACTCCATATTCGGAGAAATCATACGAACAAGACCGGGAGAAAGCCTCGAAAATTACGGAAAAATTGACACGACCCCCGACATATCGCAGGATATAGCCGAGGCTGACCGTCTTTATGAGCAGGCAAAAAGAGTCATAGGCATATCCGACGCTCTGGTAGGTACGGATACCACCAACGCCGAGTCTGGCTATGCAAGACAACTGAAAATCTCGAGAGCTACGAGCAGACTTGAAACGAAAAAGCGAATGAAATATCATGCCTACTCGCGGCTTTATAATTTAATTTTTGAGCATTATCTTGCGTTTGCCGACGAGCCCCGTCTGCTTACATCAAGCTCGGGCTTTGGAAAAGAAGACACGTCAATCTTTAATCGCATGGATTTTATAGAATACAGCGTCGCGGGAGAGCCGTACTACTCTGACGCATATCTGTTTTCGGTTGACCTCAACAGCGGAAGCGAATACACAAGAGAAGCTCTGTGGGAAAGAAATCTCGCAAACCTCGAGTCAGGAACTCTCGGGGATAAAACCTCGCCTGAGACACTGCTTTTATACTGGCAGGCACAGGAGAGAGCTCATTATCCGTTCGCGAGAGATAACGCCGAATACTTCAAAAGCATTTTGCGAAAAAAGGATTCTGAAAATCCCGCATTGCAAAACTAAAACGAAAGAGAGAAAAAAGATGAAAAGCAAAACAAATCACATAGCATTTTCAACCACATCCGCGGATGCGCTAGAAGCCTTTAATCTACCGTCGTGTGCCGAGATTGACTCGGCATGGAAAGGGGGTATACTCTGATGGATATAAGCATCGCTGCCACATCAGCCATAGAAAACGATATGCGCTCGCACGAATTTGAAATGGCGGAATCCCCCTCAGGCGAGAACGTCGCTGAGCTTATCATAGGCGATGGCCCAAAAGAGACGAATTCCGAGCCGAACGCAGAAAACCTTGACACGCCCCCTCGCTTACAGGAATCGGATGAGTACGAGCTCGCCTCGGACGGAGATTACGACGAGCAGGGCCAAAAGGAAGATAGCGCTTTCGGCAAGACGGGCGATGGCGCTGAGTCTCCCTCGTTTGAGTGCGATTTAGGAGCACTGTTAGGCGAATTCCCCGAGCTTGCGTCAAAGCTTGCCCAAGGCTTTGTAAACACAGAAAGATACGCAAAGCTCAGAGCTCTCGGACTAACCCCCGAGGAAGCGTATCTTGCTACCTCCAGACGCCAGAGCCAAAACAACCGTTCGCACCTCACCTCTTCCGTTCCGGCGAGTGCAAAAAGTCCTCTCAGCGGAATGAGTCAAAGAGAAATGAGCGAGGCGCGTTCGCTTTTCGGCGACCTCTCGGAAAGAGAAATCAAGGCTCTTTATAACAGAGTCACAAAGCAACAGAACACTCTGTTTTATTAAAACACATCTTATACTGACGGTCTGCCGCCGTCATAAAACAACCGGCAAAACAAAAATTTAACAGGAGAACAACATGATAATTTATTCAAAAAATTCGGATCACTGCAATGCTGCCATTGATTATTACGAAACACCGATAAAAATGATAATTGAGCACACAAGCAATCTTATGGAGAAGAGCGGCGGTATCGCAAAGCAGCTTTTTAATTTTGAAAAGAGCAACAACTTTGGCGAAACCATCGTTGGCTCTGCCGGCTTCGATACATTTTCGGCTGTTGTAGAGGGCGGCGAAGCCGAAAGGGATACCTTCTATGAAAACCATAACAAATTCATCGAGCATATCCAGTTTATGAAGGAGTTCGTGATTTCCGCCGAAATGATGGAGGATGCAAAGTACGGAATTGCCACGAGCGCAAAGCACAGAGCAGAAAGCTTCGCTCGCGCATATCATAAAACCATAAACAAAATCTGTGAGATGGCACTTTGTAACAGCACAAGCTACTCTATGCAATACGGTACAAGAGAAATTAACATCAGCGCTCCCGATAACCTCCCTCTTTTTTCGGGCAACCACTATTACGGTATCAGCGAGATCGATACATTCGGCCGCCAGTCCAACTTCTTCTGGGGTGATATCTTCAAAAGCGGTGCTGAGGGATCAAGAGTCGCGTCGGTTGAGGTTTTTGAAGAAGCTCTCGCAAATCTCAGCATAAAGCTCAGAAACATGCTAAACGACAGAGGAGAGGCTCTCGGCTACACCGCCGACACCATCATTCTTCCCGGCAACAGACCCCTGGCTGAAATCATGGTTAAAAAGGTATGCGGAAATCTAGGCGCAATAAATTCCGGCTACAACAACATCAGCGCCCACTTTGGCGCATGGAACGTTGTAGTGCTCCCGAACTGGCGCACCGATGACGACAGAATTATGATTATGTCGAGCGAGGCAAACAAGAACCTTTGCGGTAACATGTTCTTTAACCGCGTTCCTCTCACCGTCAGCAACTGGATCGATCACCACACCGGAAACTACATCTGGAACGGCAGATGCCGATTCGGTATAGGATTTGCTTCTTACAGACACATACTGCTTGCAGTAGATTCAGCAACCGAGATCGAAAACGCAACCGAAATGTAAATATCAGTTGTCAAATAACTGTTTTTACAACAGAAAGGAAGGATAAATCAAGTGATATTAAGAGATTTAATCGCAGAGGTTTCTTCGCTCGGATTTGACGGAGCTATCGAGTGCGACACGCTCTTTCTCACCTCTCTCAAAAGATGTCTTTATGAGATTTTCACCGATAAAAAAGTCACATCGGATATAGTCCTTCATAAGTCCAGAGAGAGAAGGTCAGCCTACTATCCCGTTTTACGTTACAACGGCAAGGACCAACTCTCTCTCCCCCTCCGGGGGCGCGCCATAAGCTTTTACAGCACGGGCAAAGGAAGTTACACATTGCTTTCGCGCTCCGGCTCATACGCCTTTTCCTTTAGCGGGAGCTCGGCGCGTCACGCTCATATGCTTGATGAGGACAGTATAGAAATCGTATTTTCAGGCGATAATTCCTACACGATAACCGGTCTTGCCGTTTTTGAGGATTCATATGCAAGCGAGAGTGAAATTCCCGATGCCTCTCCAAGGCGCAAATACGATATGCATCTTCTTACAGACGATTTTCTCTCTTTTGATTCTCTCGCGCGTGACAGCGCCGGCAGAGTACTCGAGTGTGTTTCGTTTGAATCAGGGTGTGTATTTGTAGACGAAAAATACGTGGGAGATATTCTTTTGACCTACCGAAGACTGCCGCATATTTCCATGACATCAACTCCCGACAGAGAGATAGACATTCCGCAAAGGTACGAGCACCTTCTGCCCGTTTTGCT
>JAEIGA010006679.1_pt1 | contig 17573 bp, 27 predicted proteins | sample 9270691 | NCBI WGS metagenome assembly JAEIGA01 (sample SAMN17057246, study PRJNA624740) | gut metagenome | biome: biome; isolation source: fecal sample | host: Bos grunniens | place: China: Xizang | collected 2019 | reverse complement strand
CGAGTTCAGCGACTACTACAAGAGGTTCATAAGGGAAGCCCTAGTGGAGGACTTCGGGGCGGACAACTGGCAGGCACTCTACACCGAGACTGATGACGACACGCAGCTTAGGGAGGCGCTAAGGAGACAGGTTGAGGCAATCACGGAGAAAGACGGGGACTGCCGGGCAAGAAAGGAGGCGTCGGAGGAAACCCTCAGGCTTCTGGACGGGATAGTTGCGGATCCTAGGGAGAAAGCAATCGAGCTCGTGAACGCGTACTTCGACGGAAAGGAGATAGAAGTCATGGACAAGGCGCACGGGGTAACGACATGGACAAGTATCAACGACAAGGGCTTGTGGACATACCTCGGGGAGTTCTGCCGGAATGTGGGAAAGTACAGGATAAAGGAGGACAAGGAATGTGCGTATACGATGAAGTGACAGGAAAGTCGGAATACCAGACACACTTGGAGTGGATGAGGGGACTGCTTGTCAGCATGCAGGAAAAGGGTGTGGACGACAGGTACGGGGACGACGTGCCGGCACGGCTTGCAGATGAGATAAAGTGGCTCACGGACAAGATAGAGCTCGCCATACGGGAAAGAAGGTTCATCGAGGCAACCGGAAAGGACAGCGGAGACTACGACTTCCGGGAAAGAAGGGTTAAACGCCTCATAGACGACATAGCGGCGTGCATATGCTACCCCAACGAGACATGCCACCCCAACGTAAGGACGGTAACCAATGAGCTGGAGGGACTGTTCTCAACAGACTTGGACACGTACCGCGTAGAGGACGAGAATATTTACTATTGACAGGAAAGGAAAAAACACCCTGAAAAATATTGTATGAAGAAATACTTGGATAAAATTAGAAGCCTGATAAACAATACTGTGGACAGGTACGGATACGACAAGGCGCTGCACTTCCTAGTGGCTGCGGTACCTGAAGGAGAGATGCATGGATCCGGAATTCAACATTGACGACATATTCTTCTCATTGTACGGATGCCTGACGTCAATAGTGGTGTACCTTCCGGTGATGGCAGTCAAGGCTATACTCTGAAAATGGTGGCGTAAAAGTGTTAGTTAAATATTGATTATTTAAATTGTAACCATATTTTTAATATGTGAATTGTCTACACGGGGTCAGTCGTGTAGGAGGAACCAATTTCCACTCTTTTGATAACCCAACCTATAAATTAGTGTATACTTGAAAAAAAATTGGGTGACAGAGAGGTGCAAAGCTAAAGAAATCCACTCGATATACAAAAAAATATTTGAGTGGATTTTTCTTTTGTTGCGCCAACAAGGATATAGTTTCAAAAGAAAAACCTCAAGCCATTATTGCGGATTCAACAAGAAACAATCTATAACAAGAAAAAACTATAGAAACAGAGTTTAAAGCATAAATAAACAATATAAGCCTCTGTTGGAATATTGTTCAGATATAAAGTGAATTCGGAAAATAAAATGTTTTGGGAAATAAGTGAATTTGGAAAAAAAAAACTGTTTTGGGAAAAGAGTGAATTCAACAAAAAACCATATAGGAAAAAGAGGGGGAAATGGGGGAAGAAACCGTCTCTTGTCTCAATTTTTCCTTTTTTTTTATTTTTTTTTCTAAAATTCTTCTTTTTCAAAATAAAATTGACTTATGTCAAAAAATATGTTCTACAGCATATTTTCCGTTTTTCCCCATTATTTAATATTAGGAGAGAAAAAAGATTTTAACAATAATTTTTTAATTGAAAAAAGTTTTGGGAAAAACGGTTATGGAGAATGTATTATTTTGTTTTGTTCTGGCGTTGTTCGGTATAGTCTCTGGCGGAGCTTTCGGCTACAGGGGCTGATGCCTTTCAATCCGGCAACATTGGATGTCTGTGGAGTTTTCAAGCTTAGTCGTCCCGTTAGTTCGGGTGGCTAACGCTTCGAAAATTTTCCATGGATTTTTTTTATGTTTTATTTGCCCATATCCTTTTTTGTGTATACCTTTGTGGTGTAAAATTAAAAATACACAATCCAATGGAAACAAACAAGGTTTACAACATTGACTGCCTGAGCGGATTGCGCGGGATGGATGGGAACTGTGTTGACTTGACGGTTACCTCCCCTCCTTACGACAGTCTCCGCACCTACGGCAATTTGGGCGAGTGGAGCTTTGACACGTTCAAGCCCATAGCGGACGAGCTTTACAGGGTTACCAAACCCGGCGGCATGGTGGTTTGGATAGTGGGTGACGCCACGGTTAACGGTGGAGAGTCAGGCTCGTCCTTCAGACAGGCTCTCTATTTCCAGAGCATAGGCTTCAAGATTCACGACACCATGATTTACGAGAAGAACAGCTCGTCCTTTCCGGCTAAGGCTGGCTCCAAGCGCTACAGCCAGATATTCGAGTATATGTTCGTGTTCGTCAAGGGCAAGATACGCAGCGACATCACGCTGATAGCCGACAAGCGCAACAAGTGGGCTGGCTGGACGAACTGGGGCAAGCACACGCAGTATGACGCTGAGGGCAACCTGACTAAGGTTAGCAGCTGCAAGCCGGTTCCTGAGTTCAGTCTGCGCAACAACATATGGAAGTACAGCGTGTCCTTCAACGACAAGGTTGTCAAGCATCCCGCCGTATTCCCCGAGCAGCTGGCGGAGGACTGCATACGCTCATGGAGCGTTGAGGGTGACTTGGTGCTGGATCCTTTCATGGGCAGCGGAACGACAGCCAAGATGGCAATGCTGAACAACAGGCGCTACATAGGTTTTGAGTTGAACACGGACTATTACAACGGAATCCTGATGAGGCTTGAGAAGTTCCGTGACAGCGCTAGGCGTGTTGAGGAGCGTGTGGAAGTGGAATGCGAGTCCTGTTCCGTTTCGGCTATGGCTGACAGTGACAGGGAGGTTGAGGAGAAGACAAAGCTATTCAATGACTTGGTTGGACAGTTGAACGTATATTTCAACGAGCAGTCCCTGAGCATACTTAAGACTCTCACGCTGACATTCAAGAGCGAGAGCAATGACAAGAGGGTTCAGAAGCTGATGGAGGAGAGGAAGGATGAAATTTGATGAGAGCAATAAAATAGGCTTGATTGGTGAGGAACTTTTCGAGCGTTACATATCATTCAAAGGGCACAAGTACAAGGACGTTCGTGACATTAAAAAATTCCAGTATCTTGACATGGATTTTGTCCTGTTCAATCCTGATGTGTACACTGAGGACGATTCCTGTCTGGACTTGTTTCATGAATCGGATATAAGAAGCGGCAATCCTTCCGTTTATATCAGGAGAAGGAATGAGATTGGTATGGGTGTCGAGGTTAAGGTTGACTGTGTCACCCACAATAGGAAGCGTAGGAAAGACGGCACTATCTCTGATGGAACCGGCAACATGGTGTACGAGATAATCAGCCACAACATGCCGGGTTGTCTTGCGAGGACATATGCGGATTACATCCTCTACGTCTGTGTTGATGATTTTGACGAGGCAGGTGTCTATAAGTTTGTGAAGGTGTACTTGGTTGAGACTGTCAAGCTGAGGTGCTGGATAACGAAGAAGAAGAATGAGCGTTATCTCAAGCCCAAGTCTATTGAAATGATTGACGGACAGCTTGAGAACATAAACAACTACCTGATACTGGTTGAAAAGCTGGTTAAGGATGAAGTGTTCATTGATGTGACGGATAAGTACGAGCAGTTCTTCGAGGGTTGATTTTTCTTTTCTTATTTTTTTATATATCTGCCAGTCCCCGCCTGTTGCTTGTCTTCAGACGGGGACATTTTTTATTGTTTCCTTATATACACTATAATATAACAAAATTTTTTACACTACCAAATATTTTATGTTAAAAAATGCAGGGGTATGGAAAATAATTTTCTGTGTTTCCATATAGATACTATAATATAACAAAATTTCTGATATGTGCAAATATTTTTTGTTAAAAAGTATCAAAATGATGAAAATATTTTTAATGATTTTTTTGCTATAAAATTTGCGCATGTCGGATAAAGTGCGTACCTTTGCAAAGCGAAAATGAGATAAGAGTCGTTCTTTGAAAGTATTTAGTTAAAAAGCCGTTTAATATGGAAGTGATAGAGAGACGTTACGAATACTATTCACCCAAGGGCAAGGAATGGACTCACTGGTTCACATACAGGAGGCTTCCTTCAGGCTCTGACGGCAAGGCGGTTCTTTCAGAGTGCAAGAAGATACCCGAGTGTTTCAAGAAGCTCAAGGGAGAGTATCGCCTGACAGTTGTGGATGAATAATATAAAATAGGTAAGGGCTCGTAGCTCAATCGGTTAGAAGCAACAGGCTCATAACCTGGAGGTTTCGGGTTCAAGCCCCGACGAGCCCACTTATTTTCGGGGTATAGCGCAGTTGGTAGCGTACATGGTTTGGGACCATGTGGTCGTCCGTTCGAGCCGGACTACCCCGACAAAAAGAGATAATATTATGAGTGAGAATAAAATACACTTAACTGAAAGTGAGCTGAGGCATGTGATAGAGAAAGTATGTCGCAGTGTGATACGTGAGGAGCTTCAGCGCTACCTTATAACCGAGATGGCTTATAGCTTGAAGGACTATAAGGACAATGTGGATTCCCTTATACCTCAGATAGTAGAGAACTGGTGTCTGGTTAGGTATACGACGCTTAGCGGTGACATGATGAAAAACCGTGAGCATTGGATGACTGAGCTTATTGCCCACATGAAAAATATAGCGCAGATGAAGCTTAAGAACGGCAACAGCCAGCTTACTAAGCAGAACGCCATTTATTACTTATGGAACCGAAGGGATATTGACAGTGACGAAAACGTCATACATATGCATATCGCCCAGAAGTTTGAGAAAGAGGGCATTAAGATACACGGAAAGGTGTATTCTGAAGTCATCAGGGATTTCAAGAACAGTGCGAAGGATATAATAAATGTCTTGGTTTCAAACTCATACTCAACTATTGTCCAATATGTGAACAGTATTTGACGGCATATGTCCCTATAGTTCAACGGATAGAACTTCAGTTTCCTAAACTGACAATTCAGGTTCGAGTCCTGATGGGGATACTCTGGAATATCTTCATTTTTACAATTTTATTTTATTTATTTTGGTGCCCGGATCCGTGAGGATGTGGGCACTTTTTTTGTTTGAAAATATTTTTACAAATAAGTGTTTACTATACGTCTGTTCCGGTTATCTTTTAATTAAAAGATACGGAACGATACATGAGAATACAGTTGTCTGACGAGGAGTTCAAGTCATGCAGGACAAACGATATGATACCAATGGAGTGTGAGTGTTGCGGGAAGCGCTTTACAGTAAGGAAGCACTACGTCGTTGACAGCCTGAACAGGCATGGGGGAAAATACTACCGGTACTGCAGCCACAGGTGCAGGAACATAAGCGAGGGCAGGCGCATAGAGACTGTGTGCGCCCATTGCGGAAAGACTATATACAAGACGCTGAGGGAATATTCAAAGTCATTAAACCATTTCTGTGATTCATCGTGCGCGGCTTCCTACAACAACGCCCACAAGAAGAGCGGCTGCAGGAGGAGCAGACTTGAGGAATATCTGGAGATGAGGCTTAGGGACGAGTATCCCGACATGGACATACTCTTCAACGACAGGAGCGTCATAGGAGCCGAGCTGGACATTTACATACCGAGCATAAGGACAGGCTTCGAGATAAACGGAATAGTGCACTACAAGCCCATATACGGCGACGAGAAGTGGGAGAGGGTGGTGAGCAACGATGAGGCTAAGAGGCGGCTCTGCGAGTCGTCAATGATAACTCTTCACGTGGTTGACACGTCGTCCCAGAAGAGGTTTGACGAGTGCGGCTCGGCTAAGTATTTCAATTACATCAGGGACAGGATAGAGGAAAAAAAAGGGGCGGCTTGTTAGCCGTCCCTATTTCATTTGTGTCATGCGTTTCTAAGCTGTTTGTCTTTAAGCTTCTGTGTCGGGGTTGGTATAGTACTGGTAACCACGAAGAACCCTCTTGGAACTATCCATGGCTCAAGCAGCTCAATGGCTTCTTCCTCATCATATCCCATATCCCTAACCAAAGCTTCCAGCTGGTTTTTGATCCATTGGGGTTTGTCACTGTTCAGTGATATCTTGTCAACCCTAATAGCTTTGTTGAAAGTAACGCAAACTATCTTGTAAGTGTACTGTTTGGTGTTTTCACCGTTCTTATTTTTAATGTCAGTGACGTAGAGTGCGCGTCTCTGATTTCCTGTCTGTATTGAGTTTGAGAAATAAGTGTTGAACACATCTTGCATTTTATCTGCATCTTTAGTCTCAAAAACAACTTCAGCTGTGAATATCTCGTTATCCGCTATGGTAACAGGGGTGTACATATTGCTTAATTCCCCAAGCAACACATGGAATGGTATTTCGGATTTTTTGTTCACATAAGTTTTAATCTCATTTGGGTTTTGTGACTCACTGGCGTGCGCAGTTCTACCGGCTTGGTTGAATATTTTATCCGCGCTGTTGAACATTCCGGTGGAAACGTTATTGAAAACTGCTTTCAACTTATCGTCTCTGATATCCAGTTTGTATCTCTCATACTCTTCCAACGTTTTCTTTGAAAGTATGTCAACCGGGTTCATGAATGCATTGACGCCTAATGCGCCAACAGCGTTGGCTTTTTCCTTGTATGCATTAAATCCTGCTTCACGGGTGCAGCATCCGTAAATGGCTTTCCTAAGCATTTTGATAGGGCGGTTCTTTTCAGTTAAGTCAAGTGGTATACCTATTTTGTTAAACAATTTCAAATATTTTTCTACCAGCTCATCTGCGTCCTTGAATTTCTTTTCAATAGTTCCTATTGGGATTTTTTTTATAATTTCACCCTCCTCTGTCTTCACCAAGTCAGGATAGAACAATCTGCGTGCGCTTTCAATTATGGACGCTATCCTTGGCGTCATTACGAAGCCTTTCTTTTTTGGACCGTATCCATCGTCACCGTATTCAACTACAACGGCTTCAGACTTTACCTGTCCCTTCGCACCTCTCGTCTTCTTCCCGAAAAAGCCAGTCTCGTTAAGGGCGAACTGTACACATTGCATGAACTGTTCTTCAGTCAACAATATATTTCTCATAATACTTTTAACTAAGGTAATGATATATTTCACATAATACTTTTTGTTGAATGACATTAATAGCAGTGTTTACATCCCTGTCATGGGTTTCACCACAGACTGGACATACCCACTTACACTCTTTCAATGTCAACCCACTATAAATATGTCCACAACAGTTACAAAGCTTGCTTTTTGGCTAGAATCTACCTATAAATAGTATGTTTTTACCGTACCACTCGCTTTTGTGTTCCAATTGTCTGACGAACTCACTCCATTAAATAAAATATTTTTTTTACAAAAAATAGAAACTATTTGTAAAACATTTGATATTTAATATTGAAAAGCGATTTCTTTTAAATATATGAAAGTGATTTTAAAGACATATAAGTACAGGATGTGTCCAAATAAGGAGCAAGAGCAAATACTTGCAAAGTATTTTGGATCAGTTCGTTTTGTCTATAATCATTTTCTAGCTGAAAGAAAACGACAGTATTCAGAGAATGGTAAAAGTGACAACTATTATGCACAATCACGCACACTTACCAAACTAAAGAAAAAAGAAGAATACTTGTGGTTAAAAGAAATCAACTCACAGACGCTTCAATTTGCGCTTAGAACCTTAGAAACCGCATATACTAATTTTTTTAGAGGTAACGCAAGACACCCAAGATTCAAAGCAAAGAAGAGTGGCGGTAGTTTCCATATACCACAGAATTGTTCAGTGGAGAATGGTAGAATTTATATACCAAAGTTTAAAGGCGGAATTAAGATAGTAGAACACAGACAATTCAAAGGTGGTGATGTTAGGAATATGACTATCTCACTCACTCCAAGTGGGAAATATTATGTTTCCATACTTACACAAGTTGTGCATGAACCTTTACAGAAAACCAATGCAAAGGTTGGCATAGACTTAGGGTTAAAAGACTTGATAATCACAAGTGATGGCAAAAGGTATTCAAGCAATAAGTTCATCAAGCGTTACTCAAAGGAACTTGCAAAAGCACAAAAACACTTGTCAAGGAAGTGGAAAGGTAGTAAATGTTGGGACAGGCAAAGAATAAAGGTTGCAAGAATACAAGAGAAAATTCATAATTGCCGGTTTGACAAATTACATAAGATTAGTACTGACTTAATAAGAAACTATGATGTGATTTGTTGTGAGGACTTGAATGTTAAGGGAATGCAAAGAAACCACAGACTTGCGCAGAGTATTTCAGACGCAAGCTGGGGGGCATTTCTTTCAATGCTCACATATAAGGCTGTTATGAATGACAAACAAGTAGTGAAGATAGGCAGATACTATCCATCTTCAAAAACTTGCTATAGTTGTGGTTGGATTAAAGAAGACTTGCAACTGAAGGATAGGGAATGGACTTGTCCTTCTTGTGGGGCGGCTATTGACAGAGATGTTAATGCGGCTATGAATATCCTTTCGGAAGGATTAAGGAATATATCGGCAGGAACTGTCGATTACACTGATGGAGCAGATGTAAGACCCTTTCAAAGGCAATCAGCTATGAAGTCAGAAACCCAAAAATCGTTAGTTTGTGGGTAGTTCACCAGTTAAATAGTATTTTTTGTACTCAAACGAGTACAAAGGGGGTAAAAAAAAGACAGTTATCCGTTTTAGTTCGAATAACTGTCAGCCAACCATTGTTCGTCCCTGTAATTCTCGGACATCTCCCCCATCTTGCAGTGCAGCTCGTAGTCGTCCACGGCTGTCACCAGCTCAGCCCTTCTTCCGGTGTCTATGGCACGCCTCATCTTGGCTATTGCGATGACACCGTCGCTGGTGTAGTGGTTCTCTATGTTCACCCACTGATTGGGCTTGCAGGATACCCCAAGGTTGATTTCTGTGTCAAATACCATCACGGCATATCTGCTCATCTGAAACTAACCTGTTTATATGTGTAGGATTATTGTTCGGGCTTGTCCTCCGGCTTCTCCTTACCGGAACCTCTTCCAGCCATGCGGCTCAAGTCAGCCCTTTCCTTATAAATAGTGTCAAGCTTCCTCGAGAGTTCCGCCAGCAGGGAGTATTCCTTGAGTCTGATGAGCCTTTTGCGGAACCTGTAAACCGAGAACGTCTTTATCTTGGAGGACAGACTCCTGTACTCCCTCCATTCCAAGTAGTCGGCGTATAAGTCATGAGCCCACATCATAGCAGACAGCATCCTGCCCCTGACGCGTCTCCAAGCGGCGTCAATGCCATCAGACACGACATCCAGCACTACAGACACCGCAGCCACGAAAGAGACTATGGGGGTTGTGAAGTCCATCTTGTCCGGATGCCTGTCCATCTCAGCCAGCAAGTCGTCCAGACTGTGTATCCTCTCTCGCCTTTCGCTGTGCACCAGCCCGGCGTAAACCAGTATGGGGAAAACCACGAACACCGCCATGGTAACCAGAAGGCAGTAAAGCAAATCAATTAAAATTTCCATTTCCGTACCAATTAAAAATATTCCTTCCTTATCTCTTCCTCAGTCATCGAGAGCATCTTCTCCCTGTCCACGAACACCAGTATGTCCGGCGCGAATGAAGAGGCGTATTCCTTAAGCTCCGGGTTGTCGGAGAGCAGCGCCTTTTCCAGAGCGTCCATCAGCTGCCTGTCACCAATCTTAACCTTCTCGTCCCTGTTAGTCTTGTAGTTGTACACGTCGACTGTCGCCGTCAGGTACATGTTGTTGTTGAACCTTATCTTGTCACATTTCATTCTACTTTACCTTGTTGTTTGTCCAGTTGTTATTCAGGGCATTTGAAGCCCCTCTAACAATATAAGTGTTCAACAGGGCAAGTCAAGTAAAAAAAATGCCATTTTTTTCAAAATATTTTAAATTCCAATTATTTATTTTTATATAAAATGTTTCATTTTTAAACTGTTATGTTGAAAGAGACTTTGATAGGCGAAAAGACTGTTGTCTACGGGTTTGAGTCCCAGAACGAGCTGTACAACACTAAGATGGAATGCGGCGGAACTATTTGCGAGCTGGTTGCCGATGAGGCTTCCGGCAGGTTCGCTATCGTCAGGAGCCATCCGTTCCTTCTGGACGTCATTGACAAGTACACCCGTTTCAACCCGGTTCCCGGTGACGTGTACACGTACTATGACGAGGAGAGCAAGCACACATTCGCGGACGAGTGCTTCAGGCGGATACTTTCAGGCTCACGCGCAATGTCAGACATAGACTCGATGGTTGAGGCTTACGGGAAGATAAGGGAGAGCGGCTTGCTTGACATTGTCATACTGTGTAACGGGCGCTACCACTCCACACAGAAACGGTATGTAATGGAGTACGACGACTTGTCCGGTAAGAAACATATGCTTTGTGTCGTAAAGCCCTGACACCCCCTTAAATTGTACTCAAACGAGTACAACCGTAGTCCTATTCGAGAATGATGCTTATCCTGTTCTTTCCCACACGGACTTCCTTAGGCTTCCTTACGCTTGGTGTTTCGTCAACATCCTCGTCATGCGGCTTGTTGAAAGCTGACTTCGGTATAATCTCCCCGTCCGAAGAGATGTATTCAAGGTTGTACACGTAGTGGTTCTTGAGCATGTCAGCCATCTCGTTGCACTCCGCGAGAGTGAACTTGAACATCGGCTCCTTCTTCGTGCCGTACCATCTGTCGTCACACCAGTCAAGGTATCTGTTTCTGAATTTTATAGTGTACATAGCCTCATCAGTTTCCGGGTTTCGTGAATATCTTGATAGCCTTCTCAACGGACTCTCCGGTATAGGTGTCAGTCTCGTTCCTCACGACTATCATGGCTCCGAAGTGCCTTGCGAGGTTTGACGCGTTGGTATACGCCACCTGAGCGTCATTGAAGCTGATGGCGTTCTTCTTGTCATCCACCCACTTGATAGTCCCGTCCTCAAGAAGGAAGTATTTCTTGAGTTTCTTTATCTGATATGTGTATTCAAGCATTTCATTTCAATTTAGTTAGAAACTGAACATCGGGGATCCGAGCTTGTACATGTCCTTGTAGATTCTCCTCTCGCCCATGTCTATTACCGCCACAGGGTTCCCGAACTTCGAGATGTTGTCGTAGACGTATCCGGTTTCCTTGTCAATGCAGTATATGGGCGTGCCGAGCTTGCTTACGTTGTCGTAGATGTAGCCCGTTTCGAACTCAAGGCAAGCCACCGGTGAGCTGCAGTATCCAGAAGCTCCCTCGTAAATGTATCCGTTACTCTCGTCGAACTGGTACTCGACGTTTCCGTAGTTGAACAATCCGCCATAAACGTGTGTCATATGATTTAAGTTTTAATCGGTTAGACTTGTGGTGTCGTCATCATCCAAGAACTTGATGTTGATGGTGTCGATGATTCCCATTTCCTTGATTCCAAGCTCGATGACGATTACGCCATTATCGGAGTCGCTCACAATGACAATGTGCTTGTCTGATGACTCCTTGAGCTTGAACTTGAAGCCGTTCTTCGTGTATTCGTTAAGACGCTCCACATAAAGCGGGCTGAAGTGGCAGAACTTGCCCAAGCCGAGGCTTGAAAGCAGTGTTTCGATAAAGTTGATAAGTACCATTTTGTTTATTAGATTAAATTGTTTTATATCATCGTTGAATTGTACTCAAACGAGTACACAACCCGCTTTTTCCGCCGGCAAAGGTAGCGGTTTTCCAATTCATGACAAAATTTGAAATGTTAAAAAATATTAAAAATAAAACCTGCCAATCTGTTTTTTCATTTTCAGTTTGACAGGTTCGTTTTCAGTTTATCTTGGTTACAGCCACCTTTTCCTTAGGCAGTCTGAGTTTCTTGTCCGGATGGACGAGTATGTCCACCCTGTTCCGGTGTCTCGGGTTCATGACGTCCCTCACCTTGTACACACCAAGTCCGGGTATGCTGATTGAGGATCCGAAGGGCAGCCTGTCCCTCAAGTCCTGTGACACCGCGCACCATTTAATCTCTCCCCTCTCCAGCTTGTCCAAGTCTATCCGGCTGTTGTCTGCTGTTATCAGCGGAGTGCTGTCGCACTGCTCAGCCACGGGTTGGTAATATGTGAGCGTAACCATCATGGTGTTCGCGCACTCCTCGGATATTCTGATGAGGCTTTCACGCACCTCTGCGTCCGATATCTCCATGACATGCTTCTGTATGTTGTACAGGCGTATGTTCACGGAAATGATGTGGAGCGCCACCATAGCAAGCAGCAGCGCTCCGAAAAGTTTTATTGATTTAGCCATAAGTAATTCGGGTTTTGTGTCCCGATTATTATTAAATAGTTTTTCACAACTCCCTGTGTGTGCAGCAAGTTAGTGTGTCGGTTACAAGTGTCCCGTATGCAATGCTATCGTAAGAGTGGGGGTGCATAATCATGTTGGCTATGATTTCCTCAGCCATACCCAACAGGGCTGTCTTGAGTTCGTACTTAGTCAGTATGACTAGTTTGGAATGGTTTACACCGAACATGAAAAATTTCGTGAATCCCTCGCACAGGCTTTCGTTATACAAGCCGCTTATTTCCTTCGCAGTCAGTCCGCCACTGATACAGGTGCGCAAATCATGTGCGTCGTCCAAGTCAAAGATGTAGTCAACACCATCCCTTTCGTTTTCCTGATACGCATTGTATGTGTCAATAGCCAATTGGATACTTATCCCGTCATCGTTGGCTATTGCGTTCTCTACCATTTTGGCGAACACATTCTCTGATATGTGTTTAGCCATTTTCTCCAAGCATTCTTTCATATCGTCTATTTGTTTTGAATTAGTGTAACTTTTCCTTAATCATGTTCTCAATAACATTGGTGTCAGTTGGGTATGGAACCTCAAGCAAGTCGCACAGGAATCTTTTGAACTCAGTGTGGCTAAGTCCTCTGACATGCTCCAAGTAATTCTCAATCAAGTCCTCGTTATGCGCTTCAACTTCAATGTCAAAGTCTATGTCGTCCTTGATGTTTTTCATGTCCTCGTATTTGAGGATTCCAAGATAGTTGAATTTGCTCATGATTCCTAAATAAGATAGATAGTGTCAATAACGTAGTTTTCCTGTCTGAATTGGGTTTGTCCCTTCTCTCTGAGCATTGAAACCTCATCATCGCTCATGGGACGTCCGTGTCCCTTTGCGTCCTCTACCGCTTCAAGGATTGCCCGTTCCCTGTCAAAGTATGCGTGCTTGCTTAACGGAACGCAACTCTCCGTAGTACACCATGCGTCAGACACGCATGCCATGTAAAGTAGTTTTTTCTCTGCCATAATCTCAATTCATTTTATATCTGTTAATGTTGTTTTGATTTCAATTGCAAAGGTATAGAAAATATTTGACATAGCCAAACAAAATCACTAAAAATTATTATTAAAATATTTTTGTAATTTTTTAACAAAAAATATTTGGTGATATAAAATATTTTCTTATATTATAGTTTCTATATGTGTGGCTTGTTGTGGGTAAAGAAAAACCGGCACTTTTTATTTTGTGCCGGCTTGTGTGTTTGTTTAGCATTCGTATGTGTGCTGCCAATCCTCGCAAAGGTGGTGCAGTGTGCTTAGTCTGATGGACAGGGGATTGCATCCGCACGGACTGAACAGGTGGTATCCGTTCTCCTCGTCCCTGTATCCGGATTTCATGTCACATTTCCAAGCCTTAATCTGATGTGAGATAGCCTCCTCTGTGACGTTGTATCCGTGTTCGTTGAAATAAGCCTTGATGTCAGCGATGTCCTGTCCTGTGAAGTCCTTGTCGCAAGGGTACACGTCCTCGTCATAATCCACGCTGTCATAGCAGTGTACCTCAACGGCTTCTTTGTTTTTCAACAATTGGTTAAGGCTTACGCATCCGTCTATGTGTTCATTGGTGGGGAAAAAGACGCCCTCCTCTAGATTAATCTGATAGTCAAAACGGAGATAGAATTTGTTCTTCTCGTCAAACAGGGATATTACACGTCCGTCATTAAGTATCACACCCCTTGGTGTTTCATACCTGTCGCTTACGAAATTGACAGGCTCTCCAATCATTATCTTACACATGTTGTAGTGGTTTTATGTTGTTTGTACTCGTTTGGGTACAATGGCTGCTTTTAAAACAGCCATTGCGGTAATGTCATTATATTCTTCCTGTTATTCAGACTGACTTGTCCGTTGTTGCCGTAGCGGATTTCTCCCAAGTCAGACAGGCACTTGAGTGTGAAGCGGTTAGTTCCGTCATGGTGTATAGCCTCCACCTCAATCGTGCTGTGATTCTTGGTAATCTTGATGTAGTCGCATCTATGAGTGCATGCGATTATTGCTTCCAACAGGTTGTCAAACACTACCGGCACTATGTCCTTTCGTCCGTTCCACAAGCCAAGCGTACCTTCTGCCACCCACTTCTGTCTGTTGTAGACGCAGTGCTTGATGTTTGTCATTAAATCGTCATAGTCCCATGACAACATTTGCCCAACTATTTCATAGTAGTGTTCGGAATCCTCGCCCTGTGGCTCAATGTTATTCGCTTTGCAAAAATCCAAATAATCCTCGTAAGTACGTCCCTCACTGGAATCAAAAAGTACATAACTCTTTTTCATAACTCTTAATTTGTTTTAAATTGTTAATACTATCATTAATTGTGGTACAAAGGTACGAATAATATTTGAATTGACAAAACAAAAATACAAAAAAATACTATTAAAATATTTTTGCAATTTTTTAACATAAAATATTTGGTAGTCTTAAGAATTTTATTATATTATAGTTTCTATAAGCACCGGTGGGACGTGTACAAAAAACCGCCCAATATCCTCACGGACGTTGGACGGAAAACAAATCATTAGTTATGAATAAAAATGCAAGTGCCTTATTTTATTCCCTGTTCCGAGCAAAGTTCATCGTACCTTGCCAACAGGGTTTCAAGCCAATCCACGCAAACCTCGGACAGGTGTATCAAGTCAGTGACGTCCCCGTTGGTGTCAGCCATAATTGTAGTACCGCCACGTTTGATGTCCATTAGGGTGTAACGTGTGTACACAGGATAGTCGTCCCCTTCTTCAACGTAAACGATGTGTGGAAGCCACCCTTCGGGTTTATCCTCAATTCCGCACAATGCGCTGACGTATTCGTTTCTGATGTCTTCAAGTCTTTTTCTGAGTTCGTTATTGTTAGTCATATCTTAATTCATTTTAAATCATATTCCCAATAATATCCCTTATGTTTTCTGATTCTGCCCTTGCAGCACATTGAAATCCCGTTTCCATGCACGTTAAGCACCCTTGCAGCCTGTCTTATGGAATTGAAGTGGAATACCTCTCCTGTGGCTATTCTTGTGGCAATTACGGGCATCCTGTTGGGGTTGTGCATCGCTATCTCCCATTTAGTCTGATAGGACAGGGTTTTGCCAAGCCTGTGACTTGGCTTTCCCCTTACGATGTCCCCGATATTGGACTTGATTCCGTTGTGGTTTCCGCACATGGATAGTGAAATCCTTGCCCTGTGCTGCTCGCTCAACGTCTTTCCCATGTCAGTCAATCCCTCTCACGTTATATTCGGACACACTGCTGAAGAAATCGTCCGCATACTTTTTGAACGATGTGATGAAGACTTGTAGTTCCTCAATAATCTTGTCCAATATTTCGTCATTGATGTCAAACTTTTTGAGAAATACCTCAAGGGAAGCCTTTCCACGATATAAGTCCTCCTCGGGCAATCCGAAAAGCTCCATAAGTTTTTTTCTGTAACATTGGCTGTAGGCTCCGACACCATGTCTTGAAAGCAGTGTGTAGTTTTCGTACCCAATCTCCCATGAGAAATATGAGTTGATACGGATTCCATTCACTTTATTTCTGCAAAGCAGTGTCCAAAGTTTATCCGAAAACTCCCCGTCAATCTTTGATATGTGGTAGTAGGTATCATAGATGTCTTGCGCCATTTTAACCTGTGGCTCAAGCTCGCTGATGAGTTTCTTGATGGTTTCCAACTTGATGTTGCGTGCCACATTCTCCTTGATAAGTTTCAAGTTCTTGTTCTCGTTGAAGTTTCCTAAAATTACTGCCATAACCTAATCTGTTTTAAAAGTTAATACTAATTGTTGTTTGATTTCAAGTGCAAAGGTACGAAAATATTTTTAAATGACAAAACTTTTCATTACAAAAATTCAAAAATTCGGCAATATTTTATTTTATTGCCGAAATATAGTGTATTACTCGCTGACGAATGTCACTTTGGTGATTCTCGCCCTGTCGCAGTTCTCCACGTCCAAACTGATGTCAATTTCGGAAGGCTCGTCAAATTCAACTATTTCAAGTCCGGACACGTTTGCTCTTATACATTCCTGTGCGGTGGCATAGCCTTTCTCAAGTGTGCCATGTTCCCCACGACACTCATGCGAGAACCCCACATAGGTGCAGTCCTTTGTTATGAACAGGTGATTGATAAGCGAGTTTACAAGGACGGGACGGCTTGCACGTTTGTCCCAACGATACGTTCTTTTGACTGCAAAACCGCACCCTTCATCATCGTTGGCGTCACAGGTGAACACGTCAAATGTAACCTTGTGCTGTCCGTTTCCTGTCACCATATAGTCCATGAAATCCTTCTCTGACTTGAATATCTTGTAGGTGTCTAAAAAGTGTGCATACCACATTGGTTGTCCCTGTGGCAACTTGATGTAGCACACAGTTCTTGAATCATTACCAATTGGGCAGAATGACACCGCCAACAATTTGAAAGCGGTAAGCCTGTTCCCGTCCTTGTCATAGGCATAGTACGTCTTGCCGAACTCAATATTTGAAGGAATCTTTGGAAGTGGTATGTATGTACGTCCGTACCATGGCACTGCATGCTTGACAAAACATTTACTCTCGGTAGTCACAATCGTCTTCATTTCCATAACTTAATTTGTTTTATTTTGTTAATACTAATGTTAATTCTGATGCAAAGGTACAAAGAATTATCTTCATCGACACCTGCCTCAAAAATTAATTTTTGAAAAAGTTTCTATATTAACTCACCTTAAATTAGTATAGTTATGAAAATAGTTAATTTGGATGCCCCCGAGCATCTTGCAAGAAAAGTTGTAGAATTAGAAATTCCGAACTTCATTATTGAAGTTGTACGACATTTAGAGAGGGATTGCTTTCACTTAGCTCATTATCAGATTATATGCGGAGTTCATTTTTCACATAATACAACCCTTCCACTTTCACCAATTTGGAAGTTTGTGCATGCGGGGTATGAAAACATAGCAACTCTTATACATACGATTCCTATTTATCTTCGTGATTCTAAACCGGAAGAGATTCGTGATGAGAATAGCATTATAGACCTGTTGGGTGCATATTATTCTAATAGGAAAGGAGATAGTCCATATATTGAGTTGTTTTTGTCTGCTATTGATAATTCAATTAATAACGATGAAAATCATTTCAAATGGCTCTTTACAAAAGTCTTAATACACGAATTGGCGCATGCTGCGTTGGACATTTTTAATTTGGAAAGAAACAATAGTGCAATAGAAAAAGTACATTATTTTTCCGAATTTGGCAGATGGCGTGAGGAATCAATGGCGAATGCTGTTGCT
>JAEIGA010006678.1_pt1 | contig 17579 bp, 13 predicted proteins | sample 9270691 | NCBI WGS metagenome assembly JAEIGA01 (sample SAMN17057246, study PRJNA624740) | gut metagenome | biome: biome; isolation source: fecal sample | host: Bos grunniens | place: China: Xizang | collected 2019 | reverse complement strand
TTATTCTGTATTTGTTTATTTACTATATTAATGAGGTGCGAAGTTAAAAACTTAAAATCTTTTTGACAATAGTTGTTGATAATTTAATATAACCCCCAAAAGTTGTTTTTGTTCAAATTCCGGGGGTATATCAAACTATTTGGCGTTTATTTAAGATAGTTATAGTGTGCTGTTGTTTAATGACTTCAGGATAGCTTCGGCATCCTGTTTTATTTCTAATATCAGATTTTTGTTGTAATTTTGCGTGGTTTTATACAATAGAATTAGAGATTGATTTAAGGTGATGAAGATAATGATAAAAATAATGAGAGTGCTGTTTGTAGTAATGCTATTGAGTCTGAGTACAACAATTACTGCCGGCAATAACAAGTTTGCCTACAATGGTTTTGATGGAGGAATGATGCTCCATGCAGGCTATATAAATGGCGAAATTACTCCGCTGGATTATCAGGCGAATGGGGCTACAAAAGGAATTGGAGGTGCAATTCGCTTTCATTTTGGAGACCATTTCAGACTTGGTACAGAGGGATACACTTCCAGCATGGACTTAATGGATAATGGCAGCTATATTGAAACTTTCTGGGCTGGTCTTTTAGCAGATATGTATATTGTGAAGGGTAAGTTTATGCCATACGCAGGTCTTACAGTTGGTGCAGGTGCAGCAACATCGTTCCTGCTTTTAGAGGGCGATGGAAACGATTGGGATGCAGAACCAAACACAGTATTCAACAAAACAGGTTTTTTGGCTCTGAACCCATACATAGGCTGTGATTATATAGTGTCGGATACATTTCATCTAACACTGAAAATGGACTATTTGCAGGGTTTCAGTAAAAAGGAGCTATATCTGCCTACAGGCCCCAGAACCTATCTGGGTTTCATCTTCTTCCATTAATTTTGTTTCTCGCTCGCTTATTCGTACATTTGAAATAAAATTTAACAGATAGAGAGTATAATCAGTATAAGAGAATAGAAACAGATGAATAGAATTTTCCTAACCCTTTTGGCTTTGATAATGATGTTGCCGGCAAGAGGAGAGAATGCCGATAGTATTAAAGTGGAATCAGATTTCAGCATGAAACAGCTGGTGTTGCCCGTATCGCTTGTAGGAGCCGGAAGTCTTGGTTTTGTAGAGCCTGTTAGAAGTGCGCGTGTAGATTTGCGTGACCATGTAAATGAATGGCGAGGCGATAATTATGTAAAGGTAGATGACTATATACAATACATTCCAATGGCATCAATTTACGGACTGAGCCTGCTTGGTGCCGAAGCCAAACACAACTATGTGGACAGAACTCTGGAATTTGCAACTGCCAGCATTGCAACTGCTGCTATGGTACGTACCATGAAGTTCCTGATAGACGAACGCAGACCTGATGGTTCTGCAAATAATTCATTCCCCTCCGGACATACTGCTACTACATTTATGGGTGCAGAACTGGTACGTCTGGAATATGGCGATGATTCACCATGGTATTCAGTTGGAGCATATACCATTGCCTGCACTGTCGGTGCATTAAGAGTATATAACAACAGACATTGGGTGACCGATGTTGTAGCCGGTGCCGGACTTGGTATTTTAGGTGCAAGAATAGGTTACTGGCTGCTTCCTTATACAAGAAATGCAATGCACAAACTAACAGGGTGGGATGCTTTTATAACTCCTGCAGTAAGCAGCAACAGTGCAGAACTTAGCCTGCGATTTGTATTGAGATAATTCTTAATCTATATTGATACGCAGAACGACCTGTTGTGAACAGTCTATGCTACCTTCTGTGTAGTGAAACGATGCACCTGTGTAGCACTGTACGTACTTTTTGTTAAGCAGATAATAGTTAAAATCACTTCTGTTGTACAGATTACTTCTGTAGTATGGATCACCACGATGCAGCTGCATGCCATGAATATCGTAGTCTGAGAATTGTGCCTGACCAATATATGTACGGTCACGTACTTCCATACGGCCTTTGGTTACACTCATATCGGTAAGCAATCCTACAGGTGTTTTCCATATCATATCCTTTCTGTCTCTGTTGAGTGACAGCATCATACCTAACTGTATGCTGATATTATCAATAAATCTGCAGAACTCCTTTTCCAGACCTATATATGGGTTTATCATAGCTTTATCATAGACCTTCAAACCATTATTTGGTTTTGGTACAGAATAGTGCATCAATTGCATGTTCCATCCTGTAAAAAAGTCTTTTATGTAGAAGCATCCATCTGTTACCAGTTCAAATATTTCACGTTCTGTAGTGCTCTGTCTGTTCAGCCAGTTACAATAGAATTCTGCACTACCATTTTCACCTTTATACTGAATAAGGGCGCCTTGCAGAGTTGGGGTATAGTATCTGATGGAATCATACAGAAAGATGTCTGGAAGTTCGCGTTGCAAAAGGCTTCTTGGAAAAACACCGAATGCACCCGATACCTTTTCACTCTGATATTTGTAGTAAAATGAGAAATTGTTGTATGCAATGCTGTTTGTTCCAAAGTCTTTAATAACCTGTTTTCCTGCCAGTATATAGCTGTTTTCATGCTTAATACCTATTTCTGCATCCAGCATTGTACCAAACAGTGTTTGTGATCTCTGGTAAGGGGTACGTACTTCACGATTGTCAAAAAAACCGTAATTCCTGACTGCCCCCACCAACTTTGTATGCTCCTTTAAGTTCTGAGCCACAACATCAGCCACACCCACCATAAGGATTATGACCAAACATATTCTTAATCTATTCTTCATCATCTTTATAATTTCAGGCAAAGTTATATGTTTTTCATACTTTTTGCAAGTTTTGCGGCGGTCTGGAAAAGATTGCTGTAAGCTGTAGCAGGTTCCATAGCCTGCTGTAATGGCATGGAGTGGGGAGTTATGCTGAGAATCTGACTAAAACCACTATCTTCCAGTTCTTTACAAATGGTAACCTTTCCACCAATAGCAATAACAGGGATACTATGTGCAGATGCTATACGTAACACTCCCATAGGAGCTTTCTGCATGATTGTCTGGCGGTCTATATGCCCTTCGCCGGTTACAACCAGACTGCAACCCTCTATCATTTTGCCAAAACCTTTCTTTTCCAGGATATAATCAGTACCACTTTTCAGTTCTGCTCCAAGTATAGCCAACAAACCACCACCAATCCCTCCTGCAGCACCTGCTCCCGATATATCTTTAATATTGATGCCATACTGCCAATAAATGACATCTGCAAAATGGTTCATACCGGAATCAAGATTATGGATCATATTGCTGTCGGCACCTTTCTGTGCTGCAAAAGTACAAGCAGCACCATCAGGACCACAAAACGGAGCAGTAACATCGCAAATAATGGTATAATCAGCATCTCTTACCAAGGCGGGAACATTTGAATCATCTATTCGGGCAATATCTTTTAAGCTTGCTCCACATCCGTAAAGCAGTTTTCCATCTGCATCCATAAATCTGTATCCCAAAGCCGATAACAGACCTGTTCCTGCATCGTTTGTAGCACTGCCACCTATACAGAGCGTTATATGTGAGCAACCTCTTTGCAGAGCATCAAGTATAAGTTCTCCAGTTCCTGCCGATGTGGTTTTCATTGGGTTACGTTCATCTACAGGAATTAATGTAAGTCCGCTGGCCTCTGCCATCTCAATTATGGCATTACAGTTGTTATCAATAAGATAGTGAGCTTTAACTCTATTATGCAAAGGGCCTGATACACACTTTTCTACAGTTACAGATTCTGCCGATGCCAATGCTTTAATGCTTCCTTCACCACCATCGGCAACTATACAGGTAACAAACTCTGTATCCGGCAATACAGAACTGAATCCATCAGTAAAGGCTTTGGCTGCCTCTGCAGATGTGAGTGAACCTTTGAAAGAATCGAATGCTACAGCTATTTTCATATCCCTGAGTAACGGAGCAAAAATACTCTATTTTTTCTATTAATTTTGTAAATTTGCCAAATTTGAAAGGAATCCGTATAAAGAACTATTTTATAATGAAGGCTCAGATTACAAATAAGGAGATTTGGAGCATTGCATTACCCATTATGCTGGGTAATTTAGCACAGACTATAATAAATTTTACAGATACTGCATTTTTAGGACGTCTTGGCGTAGTGGCACTGGGAGCATCTATGCTTGCAGGTCTATTCTATTATGTGTTTACCACTATAGCTATGGGCTTTGCCATTGGAATACAGATTATAGTGGCACGTCGTTATGGAGAGGGTAATTACAAAAGAATAGGCGTGATATTTGAACATGGTTCGTTGTTTGTAATGATATTGGGACTGTTGTTGCTATCTGTTTTATATTTCTTTTCAGACAGACTTCTTTTATGGCTTATTGATTCCGATAATATTTATGCTGCATCATTGGATTATATAAAATATCGTCAGTTTGGAATTGTGTTTGTATGCTTCAATTACTTATACAGAGCTTTATTTGTGGGAATATCTAATACAAAGGCTATTACTTATTCTACTGTGATAATGGCTGTTGTGAATATATTCTTAGATTATTGTCTGATATTTGGTAAATGTGGATTCCCGGAGATGGGTATTGGAGGGGCTGCGTTAGCATCGTTCTGTGCAGAGGTATCGGCTTTCATATTCTTTACCGTTTATAGTTATGTTACACTAAGAAAGAGGGAATATGGAATGTTTAAACTACATAAATTGGAAGGTGAACTGATGGGAAGAATTCTTAAAATTTCTACTCCTACTATGGTACAGAGGCTTTTCTCTTTCAGTGTGTGGTTTGTCTTTTTTGTGCTGATAGAGAAGATGGGCGAAACTGCCACAGGTATATCTTCCATAGTAAGAAGTGTGTATATGATTCTTATTACTCCTTGCTTTGCGTTTGCCACTACTACCAATACTGTTGTAAGCAGAATTATTGGCGAAGGACGTGCTGATGAGGTGCATTCTGCTATTTTAAAGATACTAAAGAACTGTCTCTATTGTACTATTCCTATTATGATATTGGTTTCAATTTTCCCATTACAGATGGCAAGAATCTATACTGACGATCTGAATCTGGCACAGTTGGTTATACCGTCTATATATGTAATATGCTTAGGGACAATATTTCAAGGTATTGGCAATGCCTATTTTGAAGCTGTGTCGGGAACCGGAAATACATCGGCTGCATTATATTTGGAAACGGGTATTTTAGTGCTCTATGTGGCGTTTGTGTGGGGTATGACACATTATACTACCCGAGTGGAATTGGTGTGGCTTGCAGAAATCCTGTATGGTGTTCTGTTAGGGATTTTCTGCGGAATCTATATGAAACGCGCCAACTGGAACAAGAAGAGAATTTAAACAAAAAACGGCGGAACCTGGTGAGAACCGCCGTTATATTGTTTGTAGATAGTTCGTTATTTTGTAACCTCAGTGCCGTTGAACTGAAATTCCATGCCTGCTATGTATGGCGCAAGATTCTCTGCCATTTTAGCTGAAAGGTTCAGACTTTCACCAACTATTTTACCCTGAACTTTGTCAAATGTATATGTGGCAACAGGTTCTGTACCTGTATTTATGTATGGAGCTACATTATTTGCACTGAAAGAGAATACGCTGTCTGTTTGGGTATATGGTATTCCTTTGAGTGTAATGTCCAATACGATAGGCATATTTGGTGCAAACTTAACATCGTTTAAAACAATATCAACGGTAGATGTATTTGCTACCGGAGTAATGTCTATAACTGCTGCTGTTGCAAAAGAGTCTGCCAGTAGTGTTCCATTGTAACTTGTGCTGTTTGTCTCAGGTGTATCTGGTATTTCTATACCATCATTCTCTTTTGAACATGCTGCAAAAAGCATTGTAACTGCAAATAAGTAAAATATTTTTTTCATCGGTTTTTGTTATAAATTAATATTAATTGAAATTCCTAATTGTAATGGTTTGCCCTGTGCAAAGAAATCGTTTTGCATAGAACGGAAATAGAAAGTGTTGTACTGTTTGTTCAGCAGGTTCTTTCCCCAAACAGAGGCGCCTATGATGCCTTTTTCCCATGTGAGCGATGCCGATAACAGACCGTATTTCTCTTGCAACAGTGTATTTTCTTCGTTCCAGTAGATACGACCTATGCCAGTCCAACCTATATTCAGCATCATAATGTTTGCTATTTTCTCTGATACAGGAAGCCGGTACTCTATGTTTGCAGACATGGTTTCCTGTGGTGCGTAGGGTAGTATATTGCCTGAATAGTCATTACTGCCACTCTTATATTTTTTGAATTCTGCATGTGTATAGCCATAGCCTGCATTAAGTGTAAATGGACCGGTGCGATATGCAGCAGTTGTTTCTACGCCATAACTGAATGATTCGCCAGCATTGGACATCATACGTCCTGTACTCAGTCCAGGAGGGAATACCGTTAGTTGTTGGTTACTGCAATCAATATAGAATGCTGTAGCCGATATTTTTAGTGCACCACTGCTGAGCGGAGATAGATGTGTACCAAGTTCGTATGTCCAGTTTGTTTCCGGTTTGTATATGGTAGATAGGGCATCGGTATGAACGGGATTGCCTATCAGTTCCTGAGCCATTTTGTCTTTCAGTATATCTGAAAAGAGTTGAGTGTTAAAACCACCGGCTTTGAAACCTCTTCTGGCTGATGCGTAAATGGTACCCCAATCTTTACTATACGATACAGAGAAACTGGGTAGTAGTACTATAGCATCAATGCTGTTGCTGCCTGTAAATTCTACATTTAGTGGGGTATAACCGGTATCCTTTTTCAGTTTGGTATATACCTGAGTGTAACAGTTGTAGTCCATTACAGACTTTTCATAATCAATACGAAGCCCCGCAGAGAAATTAAATCCTGATAGATTGTAGCCCATCAACAGATATGTGGCAGCCCCAAAAGAAGGGATTCTGAAATGGTCTTCTATAGTAAAATGGTTGTCTCTGAATTCCAATTCACTACCATAAATGGGTAGATAGTATGATTCATTGGCATTCTTCAGAATAAGATTGTCTATTCCGTACTTTTTAAAGGTGACTGGTGCCGACATGTTGTTGTATCTGATAAAACTGAATAAACCGGTCTGCCATGTTAACGCTTGATTCTCTTTAGAACGTGCCACAAATTCTTGCGACAGTGAATGCTCCTGTTGGAACTGTCCCATTGAGAAGTAGTCTAACGGAAGGAAATCATTGTCTATACGCATCCCATCGTCCATAAACTGGTAACCTGTTGTGGACGATAATGTAAAGGTATTAAAGTAACGTTTTATAATAAGGCCATTGTCTATATTGAAACGGCTGTAGCTGCAAGGGTCATTGTAATTGACCGGGGCAAGTATGCCATTATTGTAGTTACGGTATGCCCAACCGCCTTCGTCTGTATATCCGGTGGTGAATGTATTGTCTATACTCCAGTTTCCTGATGGTAGCCACTGGGCACGCAGACGCAGAGCCGAATTGTTGCCTCCATCACACTTCTCGTTAAGTCCGTAGTTTATGAAATAGCCGTCATTATGGCTGAATAGTACACTTGCTGACCATCCGAACTTTTCAGATGGAGCTGCATAGTGCGATGCCTTTATGCGAATGTGGTTCTCATTTCCATATTCAAGTGATAGTCTTTTACCCTGAAACATCAGTGGAGAGAGTGTTTGGATGTTTATGGCACCACCCGATGTGTTTCGTCCGTAAAGTGCACTCTGAGCCCCGCGTAAGATCTGTACTTTGTCTATGTCAAACAGTTCAAAATCATATCCGTTTTTGTTCATCACAGGACGTTCGTCAATATTCATACCTACTACAGGTTGATCTATGCGTGAACCAAATCCACGTACATAGATGGACGATGTCATACGTGAACCGTAGTCCGGCTGATAGAAATTTGGGGACTGTGCTGTTAACTCTTTTATGCTGTTTATGTGATTGTTCTCAAGTTCGGTACGGGAAATGGTCGTGGCAGAATAGGCTCCTTTTTCATCACTGTCAGGCATCTTTATGGGAGCAACTATGCTCACCTCTTCAAGCACAACAGAATTGATGCTTTCCGGGGCTAATGCAATCAGCAGTGCGATTATTGCTATTATCGTATTCAAGGCCTTAATCTCTATTTGTAGGAAAACGGCCGCAAAGGTACTGAAAAAAGTACAGCCTACCAATACGTGGTACTATATTTAATAATCACCGGCGGAACTTGGTGAGAACCGCCGGTAGAATATTTATCTGTATCCATCGTTTTGGTATATACATGGGTTATTATCTAATTCATTCTGTGGTATAGGTAACAGAAGTTGGTAATCTTCTATCCCACAAATTTCTTTGGCTAATCCGGTTCGTTTTAGGAATGCAAAATAGGTGCCGCTATTCAGAGAAATCTGTTCTCTTATCTGCTTAATCTGTAGTAAAAGATTGCTTTCTGTTACATTAAGCTTTTTTGTGTCTATTATATTTTGAATGTAAGGTTCTGCACGTGCCAAATCACCTACCATATAACAACATTCCACATAAGACAACAAGACATCACTCAATGTTATGTATGGCAATACTTTTGTAGTTTCAATGACTATGTCTGAACGTGTTCCTGCATTATTATTATTATTATTAAATAGAGCAAGAATAACTTCAGTACTCTCTTTAATGTCTATGTTTTCTGATTTTGGTTCTGAGTCATCAGTATAATCTAAAGTAGTATCAGAGTTTGATGTTTTAAAGCCTGTTGATGCATCTAATTTGTAGAAACCACTGTTGATAACCTCTTGCAGTAGATGTCTGGCTTCATTATGCATACCTTGATACATATAGATGTTGGCCAGTAATACTCTTGCAACATCTTTTGATGCAAAGAAGAAACCATTAATATCGGTTACTGATTCATTCTTTTTTTCCGGTAATGTCTCTATGGCTTCATGCAGTTTATCTTCTAAAAGATGGAATAGAACTTCTGTAGATTCTCTGGTTATCATACCGGAATTTATTGCATCTTGTATCTGGTTATAGTCTTCAAAGTATGGAATATTGCCCCAACCATATATAAGATTAGAATAACATAGTGCGCTTAATACATTTATGTAATTACCGTATGCATTTAGTCTTGATTCGTCTGCCTGTTTTAGTTGTAGCAGCATGGTGTTTGCCTTGTAGAGTTTTGACCATGCATCCGATATGGTATTGCTGTTTTGGCTAACTTTTGCATTAACCAGATTGGTGGTTTTATTGTAATTGTAGTACTGTTCTATAAGATTATAATCTGCTAATCCACCTGCTATATTCATAGCAATGGTAGCAACAGCGCTTTGTCCATCTTTACCCAATAACGGAATCTCTGAAATAGGGATATCAATTGGTTTGCCTTTCTGTGTTATCTGTATGGTGCCAACTACACCTCCTGTATAGTCATACAGATAGATGGTAGAATATTTGTCATCGGCAGAAAAAAGTGCTGATATTGTGATTGTTAATTTATTGTTATTTAATTGGGTAGTGTAACTTATTTCGTTATCCAGATAGTATGAATCGTCTAATTCATAGAGGTCTTTTATAAAGTTATCGGAGGGGACGCTGGTTGATGGTACTTGTTCTATTTCATTATTACCTTGTGGTTCCAAATAGACTTCAATAGGTGATGTTATGCTGACTGTGTATTCGCCACCTTCGTTGGGGACCTCTATATTTGTTATATCTATGCTTATCTTATCGCCTTCTTTAAGTATTTCGTTGCCTGCTGTGCCATCATTGTTCCAGTCTATAAAGTATGAAAGGTCTTTAACCTGAACCTGCATACCAAGTTCGCTATATCTGTTTATTATGTTTGTGTTTATATCTTCCAGATATTCTGATAATTCCTGCTTGTCACTGTTAATCTGACTCTCTATCGCTTCAGAGAACTTTCCGTTATTGCCAAAGTCGGCACTAAGCTTTGACAGATATTCTGTGAATTCTGCTTCTGTTCTGTCAAGTAGTAGGAGTGATGATATTGCAATCAATGCAGCCGATTCATCTGTTCCTGCAGTGATGGAGAATGAAGATACCTCTTTCTGGTTGTATTTTCCTAATCCAAAGGCATCCAATAGCTCTTTTTGTGCTTGTTTGTTTGCCTCATTGAATTTTTTGCCGGATGCTACAAGGTTCTTTATTCTTGCATATTTTAGGTGTGTTAATACGTTTACATTTATGGTAGTGTTATCTCTTAAATCTACCAATGCTCTTAATGTTAATGTTCCGTTTGAGAGTGTGCCTTTTACTTCGTTGAAAAAGTATCCGTTAGCCATAAATTCAGCATAAGGTGTTGTAAATTCCTGCTGACCTAATGAGAAACTACCTGTATTGTCTGTTATAGAGGTGTTAAACATACTGCCCAATACTTGCAACTGCGCATCCATTGGTTGCAGGGATATTTCCGAACCACTTATAAATGGTCCTTTTTCTACTTTACCCTTAACGTGATACACTTGTGGAGTAAATGGTTTGTCTAACAAATCACTGCTTTTATCGCACGATGTTGCCACAACACACAGTGATAGTGTTGCCAATAAATAACTTAGTCTCTTCATCACACTTTTATTTATCTGATTTTCTAAATAGTTGAATAAACAGTATCGTAACTGACATTATGGTAATGCAAATTACGATACTGCTGTAGTTATGTAAGTAAAATCTTACTTGCGAATACCGTAGAGATAACCTAAGAGAGCCATCTTTCCACGCATAGTCTCACGTGGAGTGAATTCTCCATTTACCCACATATAGCGAATATTGAAGAAAGATTCCTGTTGTGGCCAACCACCATTGTACCAGTCAGGATAACAACGATTAAGTATGATGCGAGCATCGCCACCATTGCCTGCAGACCAGGTTTCTGTACCATTGAACGGAGTCTGTCCGGGATGTGAACCCGGAGTACCATCATTACGACCGGTGGTGTAGCAGTCTATGATATGACGTTCGCCCAAACCTGTCATTTCAACAGTGTTTGACGGGTTTCTTCCCAGACCCCAACCGGCTTCCATATACATAGCTTTTTCCAGTTCTGCCTTGCGTGCTGCATTGTTGGCAATGTAATGCGCCATCATTACCATCTGCAGGTTTTCTGATACCTGCCAACGTGAATCGTTTGCAGTACGACGTGATGGACGTGTGCTCATAAAGTTGACATTGTTTTCATTTGCCTGATAGTCAACACTTGCCTTCATGTTGTTGTAAAGTTCAGGATAGTGACGTTCCTGAGGACAAACCAAATAGGCTGCTGTAGCCCAGATCTGATAGTATCTGTTTCTACTCTTGCTGAAGATAGGAGTCTTGCCATCTTTCACAACACTCTCTTCTGCCATAATATCTTCCCATTTGGTGTCGCCTGTTACGTTATATAGGTAAGCTGCAGCCAACTGACGGAAGTCGCGTCCACGCATACTTGCGCTACCTATATCTTGTAGATCGTCAAGCTGAGAATTTTCTTGTTTGGAAGCATAGTTGAACGCTGTGATAGCTTCGTCTGTATAGTATTTGCAAAGCTCTTCGTCTCCATGAATCTGGAAAGCGGCTGCCAATACAGCACAGTTTGCTGCATTAGCCCAAGCTGCCATTGTAGTAGTACCTGCCTGGAACATTATGCTCCATTCTGATGATGGGTTTGTAACACCCTGTGAGTAACCTTCACCATCGCGAATGCTCAGGAAGAAATCTACTTCGTTACGGGCTTCGTCAATGATATCAGGTATTCCATTACCACTTTCGCGTATGCCAAGATTATCTTCCGAAATACGTCCGTTTGTAAGAATGTAAGGAAGAATCATATCGTAGATATTACCTACGTGTGCCAGATGGCGGTCCCAGTCAAATGCATCTGAGTGTCCTCCGCGAACCTCTGTGTTTACAGGATTGCCAGGAAGACGATGCTGCCAGAATGCAGATGTCAGAGCCGGTTTAAAGTGTGGTTCGTCCCAAACATCGCCACCTATTCTGCGCCAATCCGGATGCCAGGGTTGCAGGTCGGTTTTATATACTGTAAAGCCTACAGGATCTACTTCCGGAATAAACATAGGCTGACGTGGGATAGGGGTTACTGATGAATCTATTGGTTCGCCTAAGCGCATATAGTAATAACCACGTACAGAGAAACGGTATGGCAGGAAATATACTTCGTTACTGATGTCAAAGTCCATACTGCAGCCTACGCCCTCTACAACAAGACGATAACGTCCCGGTTTTGATTCTTTAAAGTCGATATTCCATACGTCGGAGCCGGTCATATTCTTTTTATTGGCTTCGTTTGTGGATTCCGATGCAGACATCCAGAATTTCACGTTACCAACTTTCTTTGATTTACCGGTTTCTACATTATACAGATATACTTTTTTTCCTACAAACGATGTGTAGTCACGTTGTCCGCCATCGCCCAACCATAGATAGAGGTCGGCTGCTTTGGTTGCTTCCTGAGGAGTGTAACCTAAGATATTTACGTGTACAGCTTCTGACTGAGAATTCCAGATATCAAACTTTACTTCTGCATTATTTGTGTCAGATCCTAATCCGTTAGGGATAGATACTGTATAGGTGCATCCCTGTTTCATTGATTTAGGGAGTTGAAGGAATATCCAGTGATCAAGTTCGCTGGTTAGTGTGTTGTCTGTGTTCATTGGTTTTGATTTTCTCCAGGCATTGACAGCTACACTGTTGCCAAACGATTTGTCATCGGCAGATGTGATAGTCCATGAATCGGCTTTGGCTGCTACTGCAGGGTCTAATCTCTGTCCAAAAACTAAAAGGGTGTCATCGCCTTCTGCAAATGAATGGCCTAAATAGGCGCTTGGACCTGTACCGTCATCACGATAACGAACTTCACCATCACGGAAATGAACCATAAGGTAGTCTTTGTCTATTACCTTCAGTTCAAGAAATTTTGTAGCACTTACCAAGCTGGGTGCCATTACGGCTGCCAATGCAAGCAGTGACGTAGCGATTGTTTTGAATTTCATATAAACATTAGTTGGTTAATATAATTGCCCAAAAATACAAAATGGTTTTTTAGTATTGTAAAATTTCTACAGAAAACTATTTAATCTCTTTTGTGGTAATGACAGTTCCATTGGTGTATATAGTCTGTTTAATGACTAATCCACTTGGGTTGGTGGTTAATTGTCCTGTCATATTGTAGAAACGTATCTCTTTGATAGACAATTCATCTAATGATGATGGTTTCTCTACCGAAGTTACTCTGTTTGCTGCTATCCTAAGCTGTGCATGTACATTGTAGTATGCCGGTTTTGGTTTAAGTGAACTGTTGTATAACAGTGGCTGGTTTTGACGCCATGAATGGTTATCTGATATTCCCCATATAAGCATTGTGGGGCAGTTGTCATTACGCAAAAATACGCGCGTAATTGCTCCATATTCTTTTGCTTGACGTTCTAAAGCATCGGTAGAGTATGGATTAGCCAGTGCTATGTCCAATTCGGTAATAATACATTTCATGCCAATTTCAGCATAACGCTTAATGTTCTTTTCTAATTTAAGAGTATCCAATTCACCGGTGGTCAGATGGCACTGCAGACCGCAACCTTCTATAGGTATTCCGGATTTGATAAGTCTCTTAACCAGATTGTAGTATGCTTCTGATTTGGTTCCACCCATGAATTCCACGCCATAATCGTTTATGTAGAGTTTGGCTTGTGGGTCAGCCTGATGTGCCCAAACAAAGGCTGAATCTATAAAGTCTTCGCCTATATATGTTGCCCAAATAGATGGACGTAATTTGTATGCATCGGGGTTGGTACGTACTATGCTTTGGTCATCGTCAAGTACCTCATTGCAAACATCCCATTCAACAATTTTTCCTTTGTATTTTCCAACTACGTTAAAGATGTGGTTCTTCAGTATGCTGAGAAGTTCCTGACGCGTATAATTGTGGTTGTTCTTTTTGCCGTCTTGACTTACCCATTCAGGTACTTGTGAATGCCAGGCTAATGTGTGTCCGCGTACCTCTTGGTTAAACCTGCTTGCCACCCATACAATAGCATCGGAACCACCATAGTTAAAACTGTTTTTATTTGGTTCTGTCGCATCGAATTTCATTTCGTTCTCACCAACTATGATGTTGAATTGGTTACCTACCAGACCTGTCTCCCCATCGTTACGACTGCAATCGTAGCGATAACTTGCTGCTGCAACTCCTATTTTTTTACCCAAAATGTCAGCGTATGTACGCAATGGGGTATTATCTGTAATGTCATAACTCCAATCATCATTGGGGTAGCCCTGGAATGTATTATCTTCGTCGCCACCTATCTCTATATCGCCCTGGCCACTGTAGTCCAGCGATGTTACTTTTGCCACTACCATATAGCTGCCGCTGCTATCCTGACGTTCTTCTGTTACCCATGTGTAGGCCTTAGGATAGATTATATTGAAACCCCAGTCTGTACCAGATTTCTCTGTTGCTGTGAGTAGCACAAATTCATCGTTTACAGTAAGCATGGTATCTGTTAGCTCTATGCTTAAGTAAGGCATCTTTTCTGATGTGTCAAAATCTTCAGTTCTGTTGCTATATGACAGGAGACCATCTATTTGTACCTTGTCATAATTATTTGCAGATGATATTTGGCAGATGATGTTTGATTCGGGATGAAGTGTTACGTTAACCTGTGAAGCGTCGCTTTGATAATCGGTAAAATATAGTGTACCTAAAGAATCGTTTGCAGGTTTTATACTTCCATATACTTCTGTTGCCGATGCTACAGAGCCATTGCCTCCCAAAATAGCATCTTCATAAACTATGACTGAACCATATTTTCCGGTGGCTCCACCGCCTTTTCCGCTTTAGTCTTCTCTATATCATTTTCAATAAGCAGGGTCCCTTTGGTTAATCTTACACCACCGTTTATATCGTTGTTTGTACCTGATATGACGTATGTTCCTGTTCCTTCTTTAATAATACCCACTTTGTTTCCTGATGCTGAATTGTATATTCTTCCTGCCATTATTGAATTACTGTTCTTTCCACCTACTATATAGTATGATATGGCACTGCTCTTTTTGTAGTAACCGGTCAGTGTACTTCCGGTTTCTGTCTCCAGTTCTCCTATGCGGATGCCTCGTGTTCCTGATTCTATGGCAATGGTGGCTCCATTATGCACCACTACGCGATTCTTTTCAAACAGTTTGTTGTAGTTTGAACCGCTGATATTATCTGGTTGGAAGGTACCACTGTGTAGTACCAGTCCGTAAAAACCACAACTGGAAACCACCTCCTTATAGGGATAGATATGAACATCGCCTGTATGGCCTGTCCAATCTGGATAGTCCGATCCTTTCTTTTTCTGTGTACCTATATACGTGCGTTCGCCACCTGAAAGAATATTCAGTGTTCCTTTGCCTGTAACTTTACCTGTCCACTCCGAATAACGGGATGTAATTACGCTTACCGTATCGCCAGTCTTGATACTGATATTGTCTGCTATGGTCTTATATGAGCTGGATGTGTTGTTGACACAATAATTCAGTGTATCATTGCCTGTAGAGTATATGGTGGCAGCTTTTGCAGAAAAGGGTAAAACTGTCAATGCCAATAGTGCCGATAATATTTTTTTTTTGTTGTTTGTATTCATCTGTAAATATGTCTTAATTATTCCCCGCGAAGTTAATAATTTAAGTATATAAATTAAAAAATAGTTTGGCTATTTCGCTACTTTGAATTTACTTTGCGCTTGGTTTTCCATTATATAAGAATATGGTGAAGAGTTACGAAGAGATAAATGAAAAAATCAGAAAAGGAAAGGCTGTAGTATTAACTGCAGAACAGGTTTCTGAAATGGCGAAGAGTATGTCGCCAAAAGAGATATTAAAAAAGGTGGATGTTGTTACAACAGGTACCTTCGGCGCAATGTGTTCATCGGGTGCAATACTCAATTTCGGACATGCTCAGCCGGCTATAAGAATGGAACGTATTGAGATTAACGGTGTGCCTGTAAGCGGTGGTTTGGCAGCTGTTGATACTTTTGTAGGAGCAACAGATTGCAATCCTGCAAATCCAAAATATGGTGGTGCAAACATTATTGAAGATTTGATAAATGGTAAAGAACTGATTCTTGAAGCATGGGGTAAGGGAACTGATTGTTATCCTAGAAAACATATCAAGACTACAATATCGTTGGATACTATAAATGAAGCTATTCTGAGTAATCCACGTAATGCTTATCAGAATTACAATGTAGCAACAAATACAACCGATAAGATTAAATATACCTATATGGGTACTTTGCTGCCACACATGAAGAATGCTTCCTATAGTACTTCTGGTGAACTGTCGCCATTGCTCAATGACCCTGAATGCAGAACTATAGGTTTGGGAACCAGAATATTCCTATGTGGTACACAAGGCTATGTAACCTGGAATGGTACTCAGTTTAATACATCAAAACCGGTTAATGAGTTTGGTGTTCCTATAGGCAATACCAGAACTATAGCAGTAGCAGGCGAAATGCGTGAAATGAATACACGTTATCTGCGTGCTGCATACTATAAGAAATATGGCGTGTCAATGTTTGTTGGTATAGGTATTCCTATTCCATTGCTTGACGAAGATCTGGCTGCCCGTGTTTCAATTAGAAACAGCCAGATTATGACCAATGTTCAGGACTACGGACATAATTACGATCATTTGGGAACTGTTACATACGAACAGCTGCAGAGTGGTGAAATAGAGATAGGAGGTAAGAAGATTCATACAGCACCTATGGCAAGTTTGGCTCGCGCACGCGAAATTGCTGAAATACTTAAGCAATGGATAGAGGCAGGACAGTTTGAGCTTACTGCTCCGGTACGCCCAATGCCTACAGGTAGAAGTCTGAATAGTTTGGAAGAAAAAATATTCTAATCTCAAAAAAACATCAGTATGGTAAAGAAAGTGGTAATTACATTCCCCGGTGAATCTGCCGGCCGTTCATTGACATACGAACTGGTTAAGGAATTCGATATAAAGGTAAATATCCTAAAGGCCGATATGGAGTTGAGCCGTGGGGGCAAATTAGTTGTGGAACTTGATGCTGACGCAGACAAAATAGACCGTGCCATTGCATATATGGAGCAGAGTGGAGTAGAGGTTAGCTCTGTAGGCAGTAAGATACGTCACAATAGTGAACTTTGTATAGATTGTGGCGCTTGTACATCGTCTTGTTTGGCAGGTGCATTGTCTATACAGGCTCCTGATTGGAAATTGAAATTTGATCCCGATAAGTGCGTGGTTTGTAAACTCTGCCTGGGATCTTGTCCATTGGGACTTTTTGAAATAGAATTTGCATAAATGGAGTACAAAGAACGTACATACAGAGACCGTTTCAGTTCAGACGGCCGACGTTCGTTCTCTGTCAAATATAAGGAGACAGATTTGTGGATAGGGGTCGATAAGGGCTCCTATTCCCCTTTTATGCAAGATGAAGCATTGTCTATTATCATAAAACTACGCGATTTGATGGATTCTTATCTGTTGCTGGATCCGGAATATAAAACATCACTGGTACCATATCTTCCACAGACTCCTGCACCTCAGATTTTTCACGATATGTCTGCTGTATGCAAACGTTCAGAAATAGGTCCAATGAGTGCGGTTGCCGGTGC
>JAEIGA010006677.1_pt1 | contig 17583 bp, 51 predicted proteins | sample 9270691 | NCBI WGS metagenome assembly JAEIGA01 (sample SAMN17057246, study PRJNA624740) | gut metagenome | biome: biome; isolation source: fecal sample | host: Bos grunniens | place: China: Xizang | collected 2019 | reverse complement strand
TCAATACCAGGTTTATGTTTAGATTGGTCTTCGCTGATATCAAATGTTATATCGTATATCTCATCTCCATCTTTAACACCCCAAGCATATTTGTGTTGGATATTTAATCCAATGCTTGTAAAAAATTCTCCATAAGAATTTTCTCTTTTTACACCATACAAATGAAGTTCCATACTCTAATACTTTTGCTTTTCAGGAATAACCCCACGAACACCACCTCTAGGATCTTCCATGTCTCCATTGTATCTTGGAATTATATGTATGTGTAGATGAGGTACAGTTTGACCAGCAGCTCGACCTTCATTAACTCCTATATTGAATCCGTCTGGGTTACGTACTATTTTAATATAATGTCTTGTATTTACTATAACCTCATATAAAGTCTTCAACTCATCGGCTGTTAACTCAAGTATGGATTCCACATGTCGGTTTGGTACAATTAAGCAATGTCCTGGAGAAACTGGGTATTCGTCTTCAAATACTGCCCAATATTTACTAATCTCTATTAGTGGTTTCTTATTTATTATATCACAAAAAGGACAATTATCCATTGTTACTAATTTTATTTGGTTTATCTAACATTCCAATAATAGAACGAGCCTCTTGAAAAGCTACTGCCATCCCATACTCATAATTACTTTGAACTACCGAGTTGTGGTCGTTCTTCTTATCAAAGTAATCTGCTAGGTCTAGATGGTATTTAATCTTTCTATCAATGAGATTCAAAATCTCTTTTTTAGTCATAAGTTAATTTTTCTGTAACTGAGATTTTAAAAGATATTCCAATTCCTCACCCAAATAAGTACCTCCATTATAAAAGGCTGCGTAGTATTCGAATTCATTATCATTTACTTTGGTTATAATAGAACCTTCAGAATCTAGTTCGGTGTCCTCCGATTCCCAAACAGTATCACCAATCAATATATATTTGTCGTATTCACTAGTATCTTCAAACCACATGGTAACCCAAGGGTCATCGCTTCCCTGTCTCTTATAAAAGTTCAAATCCTCTTCCCAGTCGCTTTCAGAATTTGATGGGTGCATTTTTCTGCAAAGAGATTCAAAAAACTTACTTACACTATTATCATACTCAGTCAAGTCTACTCTCTTCAACTTGCCCTTGTGATACTCCATTTCGCTCATACAATTCTAATAATTCGTTATAACTTATTTTTCTATAAATATCACTCCCTATTTTAATATACAAAAAATTCTTACTATATTGTGGTTGTTCTTCACAATATTTTATAGCACTTTCAAATGTGTTAAACCACTTGCATCCTGTATTAGCTTTTGGACCAGGATTCTCGGGGCAATAACCAACCCTAATTATTACTTTCTTTGCTTTCTTCATTAAATTTAATTAGTTCCTCGTATGTAACTGTTGTAGAGTCCCATTCGGTATACATTTCAGTATTACTCCAAAAATCTTCATACGAATAATTTAGACGTATTTTATCATCTCCAGAGAACTCCCAACCAGTATAGTGCTGCCAATCTTCATCCATTGTGCTAGCAAAATACTTTTCACACAATTGACTTATCTCTTTGTGGATCCTAGTGTAGTTATCCTTAAATTCTTTAAGTGCTTCAACTGTTAGTTTGCTCATAACTTATAAAAAATCTACATAAGTAAAACATTTATCATCAAACACAGGATTATCATTATATATCTTTTTCCACAACCAAGGGATAGGAAGTAAAATATGCCAAGTGCTTCCATTGAGTGGTAGGAAACCTTGTCGACCTCCTGGGAATCCTGATTCAGCATAATCAACCAAATCATATTGCACCTTAAACAAATGAGATCCTTCACCATATTTGATTGAGATATTACCCCAATGGATATTCTTAAATGAGGATTTAACCATGTTTACAAAAGTAACAAATTCCTCTTTATTCTTGGCTGTACCCTCGTAAGTTAAGGTAACATAACACTTATCTTTAAATGTATTTATTTCCCAAAGAATATCAAATGCTGATCGTTTAGACTGCCAAAGACCATGAGCACATTTAAATGTACCTTTTATAAGCTTTACTCGGATATCGAACATACGACACCCTGCGAGATATTGCTCCTCAATTGTTTTACTTTGCGTTCTTGCGAAGGGAGTGCCGATTATTGATAGTAAGCCTTTCCCCTTCTCTCCTGTGGCGCTATCGTGTGTTGCTATTTTAATCATATGTTTCTGTAATTTTTTTCATTAATCGTTCGTATTGGTCTTCATCAAGAATATACTCTTTTACATCTTTTCCAACCTCAACTAATACTTGAGCTTGTGATATTGCTTTTCCTTTTAAGATACCAACCTTTTTATTTATTACTATTATACTATCTGTATTGATGTAGGTATAACAGTTTTCGTTCGTATTCTGAAATCCAAAAAACTTAGCCATTTCTTTTATCGTTTATCAATTATCACTAAATTATTGGTTCGAATCATTATAGGATATTTATTGCCTGGACATCTAATATCAAGAGCATATAAGCTAGAACCGGCTGGTATGCCATGATATAGTACATCATATTTTTCCAATTCCATGCATTCGTGTTGGTTAACGTCTTCAATAACAACTGATTTTTTACAGAGTTTTACTATCATATTTTTTAGTTTTAGTTAAATGCCAAGCATCACATTCACTGCAATAGTAATATCGAATCTCTTGCCTATTTCCATTACCTTTTTTACATTGACTAAGTGCAAACATGGCAGAAATTCTGTCTTTATACTTTTTCTTAGTGCACATATGATTCTCCTGGCGTATAATCTTTACTCATATTGTATAACGTTCTTCTAATTTTTTATATACAGTTTCGCTTATTGTAAAAATACTGTGACCGCATTTTGTCTTAACATATATTTTATAAGTGTAAGAACCATTAGAATTTTCATTAGCTTCTACCCAATCTATACTACGGATATTAATAAGCTTGTATGATTCGCGATCATTATCTTTAATTACTATCCTAACAAATTGCTTACTCATAATTATCCAAATGTAATCATATTAGTTCTATTGCAAGGCAAAATTATTTCACCTTGAACACCATCTCGTTCAATATCTATTACGTACCAGTTACCTGAATCTCTAACATTATCGTTTAGCCAGGTATAAGTATGGTCCGATCCCATGGTCTTAATCCAAATGGTCTTTTTAGTTCTATCAATAATTACGTCTGTCATAGCTTTACTTCAATACAATTTCTTTAATTTCCTTCTTCGAATGTGAGGGTAGTGAATCTGTAAAGTCGATAGCATAATCCAATGCATCGGTATGGTTCATCTTAAAGTTAACATCCAAAACGTATTCGTAAGGAGTACCGAAACTAGTCTCAAATTTAACAACTATCTTCTTTACCATAATTACTTCTCCTTCACTCTGAAATAATACTTATTACTGTTCTTCTGCATCTCAATACGAGCTACGTTAGCTTCGTCATAGGATTCAAACATGTTATTGCCTCCAGGAATCATTCGGCGATTTACTCGATTCCAAACAAGATCTTCCGCTGGAATAAAGTTGCCGTTCTCGTCTTTGGCCAAAGCTTTTTCAAATCTAAACTGCTTCATATTATAAAATGCCTTTAAAGTTGTTATACGTCTGATGAAAACTGAAAGCCTTCACTTCATTCTTACCAGTTACTCTTAAGAACTTAGGTGAATCTGGGTGGGTAGGACTATCAATTTGGATAATGTATGATTCCCATCCCTTTTGATCATCTCGCTTAACACAAGTAAATATCTCATCGAGGACTTTCCACTGAGCTCCTACAGTTAATAGGATTGGTTCGTTTGAAGTGTACTCTTTCATTGTTTTCTTTTATTAGTTATGTATATATATAACAAACACTTAAAAATCTTTAGTAAAAAGAATTGAAAATTTCATCGAAATTATATTTTTTATAATCACACTCTGCTATGTTGTATGGGATTACTTTATATATATTAGGGTACAAAAATATACTATATTCTTTACAGTTACCAATTGAAGGTTTATTAGTTATCCAAGATATAACATTATCTATATCAAATACCATCCAGCCCTCATATTTGTCACTGTACATGTTACCTACACTTAATATCTTATAACCATTCAACTCGTTTGCATGAGCTGTGTTTTTATATTGACCATTGAACCAGGAATACATAGGGCTATAACGTTCTGTCGTGATTATTCCATCATTCGGAATATGCTTTGTTGCGTCGAATAGTTTAAATTTAATAGTACATTTATTGGCAACACACAAATAATCAAATCCAATATAGCAATACTTGGCTGATTTTTCAAGCCAATCCGAAAGATCCCAAGTTACTTCTATTTTATAATTACAATCTTCTATGAAGTGTACATATTTGTGTATTTTATTCTTCATTGCAATGACACTTACTCCAAAATCCTCGGATGATCTTTGATGTCTTGAAAACATAACTTCGCCAGAATATCTAACAATAAAGTCATCTATAAATCTTGTAAAAATGGTGTCGTTGATTTCCTCACTAACAGAAGCCTCAATTACGTCAAAATCGTCAAGTAAACTCATATAAAATATTTTCCAATTTGTATTGTTACACTATATTTATATATACCAAAATATATAAAAATCACCTTACCAACCCAGGAAAAAGTAATGTTTGGCAATACATCTATTTTATTACCTTTATCAAAACGAATTTCCATTACTTAATATCTTTAAACCAACGTATAAACCAAAATAACCACCCTATAGTATAAACTTGTTGCCATTTTTGAGCCTGTGGAATAAACCAACTATCAATACTAAACATCGGCAACAATATAAATTCGTCTTTTGTTCTTTTAATCTCCATAATATTAAAAACTAAATATTTCGTGTAACATTATTTCATCCATCTGTTTTACTTTATATGTTGAATAAGGTTCTGGATGTCTGTGTCGTGAGCAAGATGCTTCGGTATAAAATTTGCCATTATAAAACTTATCAGCATACTTGCAAATCCATTTTATCTGTTCTTGTGTGGGACAATATGGATATTCTGCCCAATCCTTATTACCGATAAATGAACCATATATATCATCATGGTGTATTTTTATCCAACCTCGTTTTTCTAACCAACGTTCGGGCGATTCAGAACCATAAACCGTTACTCCATCCTTTAACATTTGAGTTTGGTATGGACTAGCACTCCAATAAAACATTTGAGTGGCTATATTTAAGTGAATCATTGCTGATGTTTCACCAATGCCCCCATAGAATACTCCCTCAGGGCTCAAATAACCTGCATCATATCCATCCATGATGTTTTTACGTATAATCCCATATTTGAGATATTCGGATCCGTATTGGGTCTTTAATAAGCTATCACTAATAGTTTCCTTAAATTCGTAAACTTCTGGGTCACACATTGGATGATAATATCCGTGTTCTGTATCGGAATATTTATCAAGGATTTCAATAACGTTTTCAAACGTGGTTTCAATAAACGGATAATGTTCGATTAACTTATGGTCCTCAAGAAACTTATATGTATTAGCAATCTTTATATAAGTATCGTACAGCTTTCTAATTATCTCATTATATTTTACAATGTAATACAAAACCCGTTCATATTTATATGCTTCATCATCTTCAACATTAGCACATAATCTATTCCAAGAATCTTCTCCGTTTGAAGCAAGGTTTGAAAATGGTTTATTTGCAATCAATTTAGCAGCTATATTATAACACCCAAAATGTCGAAGTTGACCTTCATCCATATACTGTAACATTACCTCTCGAATGTTGACATTTTCGATATTTTCTTTACACACATAACTAAACTTCTTCATTATATCATTACGATAATCTCGAAGTTCATCAATGTATTCAATGTCTGATTTTATAATGCTCCACCAATCGTAAATATTTGACTTGTTGCTTTCAATAACTTCCTTGTCATCAACGAGATTCATATTTATCCCATCTTCATCAGTTACAAGAACCATTTCATTTCTTAACACCTTACTAACATATTCCTCAGTAAAGCCATGAAATGATTCAGTATACAATTCAATTGCTTTCTGACATTCACCATTCTTTATTTTTTCCTGTGCAGTCTGAAGCAATATTTCCCCCAACTGATTACCGATTCTCATGTGTAAGTGTCCCATATTACTTATCAAATATTTCTCGTGTCAAATTATATACAAAACAAGATAAATTCACAATTAAACATATTACACCAAATATCAAATCCGTCGAATTACTCCAGCAAAAACCTCTCCAAATAAGTCCTATTGAAAATAGTGTTGCTACAAAATTAAGTAAAATAATCCAGTTCATAATCTACATTTTTAAATTTTCACCTGGAGGTTGTTATAGTCATCCTCTTTAAAATAAATTAAAATATTATCGGGATCTTCATCCTTGTCACCACTTTTAATTTTTTCTTCAATAAGGTGTCCTACAAATTGAGCAATATTATCAAATTGTGTCATTGAAGGATCCTTTACCTTTACACAAGGATAAAATACATATTGTTCAGCTTCTAAATCAAACGCATCACATTCCCAACGTTTAAGTTCATCATCATAATTTATTTCAATGTCATAACCATTATAAATATGGTGATAACCACCAAATTCATCCTTAGTAAAAAGATCCTTTGTTAATTTATAAAATTCTAACTTTTTCATAAGTTAATATGTTAGTTACATATTTATATAACAAAAGTTAACAAATCTTTAGTGTTTATAACACTTTTTAAAGCAACCTTTTTTATTGTAGTAATCACATTTCTCCTTACAAGTTGTACCATCACAATGACGAGCATATATAAAGCAATCCCACCCTCCAGGATTTTTTCTTGTTTCTTTAGGACCCCTCCATTGATCACAAGGTTTATCATCCTCTTCAACTAATGGCTCAGGTTCTGGAAAGAACAATTTATATCCTTCTTGGATAAATTTATTCCACTCACCATTTGCAAATGGTTCACCGTTATAACCTTCATATAGTCCTTTAATTAGACTTTGAAACTTATTGAAGTCTTTTATCAGTTTATCATTCATCTTACTCAAACATATCTTCTATTAATCCATACACATAATCCTCAAACTTGGCGTAATTTCCAAGCTCTGTAACAATGTCTGGGAACTTATCAATTATATGGTTTCTGATTTGGCGTCCTTCGTGAGTCCAATTATGGATAATCATATTTTTTCTTCTAGCAGCCACCCAACAGGTTCCGTGTTCATCCTTTAGTTCTTGAAAATACTTACGACCATCTTCTCCTAGAAAATCGTATACTGATTGCTTGATATCTTCGTTGTTGTATTTCATATTACTTTTTAGGAAGAAATGTTATTTTAAATCCCTTATCGTACAAGTTATCCACACTCATTATTTGATCGAATACATCGGATTCGTTTGGAATGTGTAACTTCACCCAGCATTCACCCATAGCATTCCATTTCTTATCCACAACTTCATATACTATAGGACCCCTATCAAATGGGTTTAATTGGGGAACTATTTGTGATACATAGCAACCAATCCCCAATTGGTCTGTATACCTATTTATTTTTACACCTCTAATTATCATATAAGTTAAACACCCAAATACTGCACCAACTGCAGTGACCCAACACATAACTAAAATCTGATCCATATATTACTTATTTTTCTTTGATTTAACAGAGTTTTTCTTTTCAGGTGTACATTTAGTCACCTTTTCAGTTTGATTTGAAATTTGCTTGGTTTTTGTGCGTTTTTGAAGCTGTTCTTTAACAGAAGCTAATTCAGTTTCCAATTCGGTTACATCTTTACCTTTCTTCTTCCAATCATATATCTTAACTGAGATATTATCTCTCTTCTTTCTCAGTTCATCAATAGTTGGTTCCGATTCGATTTTGATTACCACCGGTTCTGTTGAAACCTCTTCTGCAACCTTTACTTCCTTCTTGGCTTTAGCGACCTTTTCATCGTACTCCTTTTGGGCCTTCTTACCAAGTTTAGCTCGTTTGTAAAGTCTCCTCTTGATAATATTTTCCAACACAGTTCTGAAGATATCGGTGTAGTTAAAGTCACCAACCTTCTCATCCCACATATCTCCCAGCTTATAGGTTTCGACCGTTAAGCCATCCCTATATAAAGTAAATACAGTTTTATCCTTTACTGTGTGGGTGAGGTCTCCTTCAAATTCCCAAGCCTGAGAGAGGATGTCCCAAGCTTCGTCATATGTGGTGTTTTTAGTAATGCCCGGCACTACTTTCTCTACGTGCTTATATATGTCTACTGTGACTTTTTTGGATAGTTTAGCCATGATTAAAATACTATATTTAAGTTTGGTAATGTCAATTCAACCTCCTGAGGACTGTTCTCGTAAGTCACTTCAGGAAAACAATTCTTACTAATGCGAATATATGGTCTGTTGGTGCCATTGTCGCTAAACCACATACCCGAATTGTTGAATGGCATTTCTTCGTGTAACTCAAGCCACCCATATTTATCTCGTGTTATATAAAATACCATATCTTAATCCTCCTTCATCAAATAGTTCTTAACCTTAGTAAACTGATTGCTGGTCATCCACAAAGCAAATCCTGAACCGAAACTTACAAGTCCCACCAGCTGCCAAAAGAATCCAAAGTTTGACATAAAGATCCAGTTAATCATTGTAAGAATCATCACTACCAACTTGAGCCAATCAATTACGTTTTTCATATCGCTTAATTTTATAATGTTCAACCTTTAATTTCTTATGTATTTATATAACAAAAGATCGAAAATCTTTAGTGATTCCCGATCTTTTTTTAATTATTTTTTCAATATTTTTATTGCAATTTTATCCCAAATACCATACATCACAACTACCAGTATTCTTCTTCCTCTTCTTCCGAGATACCATCTTCTGGATATCCATGGTTTCTAGCCAACAATATATCGACTTTATTATTTAGTGCCCTTACACCATCTAATAATTCATTTAATGTTTCAATTAGTTCATTCATACCACTTTAACCAATATACTTATATATCTAATATTATAATCGTACATCACACTGCTCACCTTATATACTATATCATCTACATATATAAGTTCATCTTTTCTCGGCACTACACTAACATTCTTAATATTGAGCAATTGACGACCACCCATTATCTTTACATCTATCTCCCACATAATCATTCAATATAAACTCTCATATACTTCCATCCCCTTTTAGCCATGGTTGACCAACCTTCCTTATTACTTTGGAAAGTAAATATACGCGATCCATCAGTCACAATGGTTCGATAACCAGATGTATTATTCATATCGGATTCCGTCCAATACTCACCTTCGTCTACAATCGGATACCATTTATTCAATTCCTCTTCAACCTTCTCTTTCTCTTCTTCAACTAATTCATAGTCATCAGTATCCCCTTCATAAAGTACATTAGCGATAGCCTGCTCCATAGGAACTGATGCATTAGGATCAAGAGTAGTATCTCTCAAGTCATACCAATACTCTTTTGTATGAGGGTGAATCCATTTGCCAACGATTCTATAACTAGGACTATTTGAGTCGTTAACTTTTCTAATTACATTTCCGATCTTAAATGTTTTCATAATTATTACTTTATATAAATATACTTAACAACTTGGCTTAGTTTATCTTATCATTACATTTTAAGATCTCGCTTTAGGTCTGAAATTTTGTTATCAACTGCTAAAATTTCAGAGCTTAACTCAAAATAACGATCATTAAATTCGCCACGATCCGTTTTACGATCCATTTTATCATGCATTTGATTTCTCAATTCATTTAGTTCAATTTCCATGTTATCTATTTTACGCATAATAGTTGACAGCACACCAGCAAACTCTTTTCTAAACTCACTAATAGATTGTTGGATGGCTATTTCATCGTATCCGTCTAATAAACTCATATGATTATTTAATTATAAATAACTATATTTCCAAATTTTAAACGTTTTCATATATTTTAATTTTGCTTATAAAACTTCCACTGACCATTTACATAATACCAGTTATCATAACTAACTCCCAAATACCACCAATTAGCATAAAACTTAGGATCTTTGGTGTATAAACGCCTTTTCATTTGTTCAAAATAATCCTCTGTATGAAATGATGGTTTTAAATCATTCGCATACAAATTCCACATATTGGCTTTATGTATGTCATTTTCTTTTATAGCCTCGAATACATTAATGTAAGCCTGCAACCATTCAAGATTATTTATATACATTTGGACAAGAGGTTGGTTAACCCACCTACTATCTCCATCCTTTATCATCGAGCACCACTTAATAATTATTTTGGCTTCTCTAATTTGAGCGTGGAATCTACGAACATCTAAAACACGAGCTGTATATAATGGATTATCAATTATGAATACTTGCATAAACTTACACGTTAAAAGTTTCTCCGTTATTTTTAACTACAACTATTTCATAAGGGCAGGTTCCTTTATCAAACTTTAACAAAGGGACATTCATATCATGTATTCCAACCGATTTCAAATGAAGTGTTTGTGGAATCAAACTCATAGCAAAGACACTATCTTCAGCGAAATTAAACTCTTTTCTATTATTATCGACAGTATAGAACACCACCCCGGATCTAACATAAGTTATATAAATGGTGTGCCAGCCTTTCTTTCCACCCCATTCTTCCATATCAACTGGAGAGTATTGGTAGTAGTTTTGCCCTTTCTTGAACTTAATACCATTGGTTTTAGAATATTTGCTATTTAACTCCTTCAAATGAAGATCCACTGGTATATACTCGTCTCCAAAAGCCTTAAAGAGATTTGCCTTAATAAGAAAAAGCTCTTCTTGCGTGTATTCTTTTTGTAAACCTTTCATATTTATATATAACAAACAATCAAAAATCTTTAAGAAAAACCGTTAGCTTTTTTAAATTGATTCCAAGATTCTTCAACTTCCATATCTTGATCCAGATAGTAATCCAATTGTTCAATCAACTCACCGAATTTACCTTTTCTTTCAACCCAGTTCATAAAACAAACAAAGAAATTTTCTTCTTTACATCTTTTAAATGCATCGGTGCGACAACCCAACTTCTCCATAATGGGAACGATATGAAACGTTTCTTTAACACGTTGCAAGACAACTGCTCGTTGAAGTTCAATAGATTTATCCAAGTCGTTGGTTAAATCCTCAAGATCATTTAGTATGCTCATATTTTTCAATAACTTCTTTGTGTTACTGACTTGCTTCTTTCACCAAACTCAACCACTCCTCTATGGTGGGGCCTATATTATTATATTTGTTATACCTCACCCACTCTCTTCTCAACTCCTCTTCTGGAGTGTTGTTAAAATATTCTTTTAGTTGTTGAAAAATCGGATCTCCCATACACTTAATCTTGAAAACCGTAATACATTATATTAAGTTGTTTTTTATTAGGATCAACTCCAACCTTAATGGTTTTATCACTGATACCCATCGTATGATGAATGGTTTGGATTTGCTGGATGGCATCATTTAATTGCTTAGCAACTACTTCAGCATCTTCAAAATCCACATCTATGTATATATACTTTCTTGTAAGTTTCTTTGGGTGTTCACATTCTTCCTCTTCTTCTTCCACAATGTAGAGAAAGAATTCACCATCCTCATTAAATCCTTCAAGAAAATTTTCTGCAGAAATAAACACTATGTCTTCCCCACAAGTAGACTCAAACAGATTTACTTGCTCGTCAAGATCAAGAATCACCACAGCCTCATTAGAGTCTCCATCTACGTAGGAATTTTTAATATAATTAATATCGTTCTCCAATAATTTTTTTGGAGTGAGTTGATTCTCCAAACGAGAACCCTCAAAGTCATCAGCACACCAAGTAAGTCCAGATAGCTTAGAATATGCATCCCAATAATACCCATATCTTGTATTTTTTAGGGCTTGGGCATACATCTCTTCGGTTTCGTTATAAACTTCATTTATATCATTACCTAGTTCATCCCAGGTAATACTTTCATCATTCCAGCTCGCTCTTACCAATTTCGACTCGTTTTCAACATCCGAATAACAAAATGAATCGGAATTATTAAGAGAGCATAAAAGCTTCTTATGTTCCGATTCATTTTCGTATGAGATTACGTATAAGTAGTCTGGGTCAAAATGGTTTACAGCCAATACAAAATTTCTTTCCATATGTCTTATAAATTATGTTACATATATATATAACAAATAAATAAGAATCTTTAGTGATTCATGGCATGACGACTAAAAATTTTATCACCTATATACACATCTGTAAAAAATACATCATCGAGCTCTTTTGTTTGTCTCCTTATAATGCTAAACATCAAATCTGGACACATTCTTACTGCATGCAGGAGTTGAGCAAATTCATGTTTGTCGCCACCATCTTCTAATGTAGGATTACTACAGCAAGTAGAAAATTTTATTTTGCCATGCTCATCTAAATAACACCAATAATAATCCCATACGTCACTAGTAGCACCTATTACATAGCCATACTGATCACCTGGAAACTTGCAAAGTCTTCCACCAAATTTTTTAATTGCCTCTTGAATAAGGAACAGATTATTATCCTTCGAAGAACTCCTCTCGACTTCCTCAATATGTTCCTTAATAAGTTTCCTATTATCTATTATTGTTCTATTCATGGATAAACTCTTGTTCTAATATACTCGATTGTATCATGCATGGCATCAAGTCTCTTATATAATTTATTTAATTCCAACCGCAATCTTGCGTTTTCATTAAATAAACTAGCTAACTGTTTTTTTATTGTATCTATTTCCTTACTATAATCTCTTTCGTATGGCATATTATACTAATTTTTCTTTTACCACATCTGCGACCATTTTACCATCAACTCCTACAAACTTTTCTTTAAGTTCTTTAATGGTAGCACCCATAGCCTTCTTTTCAATACCATCTGGATACCAATAATTAACATAGTTGACTACATCTTCTTTTGTAGGTACTTCAGGTAGGAGTTCTTGAATCACTTTCATTTCTGCAAGTTCCGCTACAATAAGGTCCTCACGACCACCTTTCTTATACGCTTCGATAGATTCCTCTCTCTGCTTAACCATCTTCTGTAAGATAGTGATTTCAGTTGCGTCATCCAAAGGCTTTGCATTCTTTGCTGTCGTATACTTTAGAAACTCGTTTTTAATCAATCTGTAAACGGAAGCTTTTACTGACTCTTTGGTCTTTACTGCCTCCATGATCATCTTGTCGATATTGTCTTTAATCATAAAAAGGTGTATTAATTTTAAAATAATTTTTAGGTCCGTTTAATACGTCAAAATCTTTTGACGAATACTTAATAAGATTCTTCTCAAAGTCGTTTTGTATTATACCATCAAGATCAAGCGTGCGTACCCTAACAACATCCATATCACCATATAACATTATGGTGTCTTGAATAATTTTTTGTAATTCGGATAGTTTCATGATTGTTTATGGTGTTTTGTTTTCCATTCATTATACATTTCCATTACTTCCTTCTTTTCTTCGGAATACGGTTCATCCTTATACTTTTCATAAAGACTACTTATTTTAGCATCCAACAATTCCCCCAACTCATCAAAGCATTCAAAAAAATGCTGAGTATAAGAATCTATTTGTTTCATGGTCTCATATTTTAAATTCCTTTTGAACTACATTCTTAATTTCTTCAAATACTTTTTTATCATTTACATCTTTACCATCTCTATGATACCTCATCATTATATCACCAGCATATCTCCATTTTTCATAAGTATCCGGCTTATCAAGAGATTCCAAATAAGTCCATATATTTTCTTCTGTTTGGATTTGTTCTTTTAATTCTGATCCACAAAATGGACAAAATTTAAATCTACCCATAAATTCGTTACATGAATTACACATCACTTATTAGAATTCTTTTTAATAGTTAATAACATATATAATTATATATCAAATAATTTTGGTTTATTTAGGTAGACATAGCTTTAATTAGTAATTTTTTAATTCGTTCATCACTTAATGCCATCATAGCAGTTCGATAACCATCATACCATTGGTGACAGGTTAATAGATTTTCTTTATCACAAAGTGTAGTAGTGCCCCTTATAATCTTATCGCATTTATAACATCGACACCAAGTACATGCAGCTGTTTTTGCCACCAATTCCATTAATTCTTGCAATTCTTCAGTATTAACAGAATTACCTAGCTCAATTAACTCATCCAGATTAGATACACCAGCCTCATCCATCTTTTTTCTTAAAGTGTCTAATGCGTGTTTTTGTTGTTTATTCATAACTAAATCAAATTATTCCATTCAATCTATTAACACACCAATTGGCAAACTCATCTTGTATTTCTGCAGCTTTACTACGTCTTAAATTATAACCTCCCACTCCTGTAAGCATACCCCAACCACGAACGAGCAAACATTTACGACCATCAATAACAATATATCCATCATTGTATTGAGTATTGCATTTTTTATCGAGAATCCCGTTTAGTATATTTACTATCTTTTGAGTATCCTCATCGGAAACGAGGCTACTGAAGGCCATTTCTCCATTATTTGTCCATATATATGAATAGCCATCATACTTTAACGGAAACTTATAATACTTTTTGAATTCTTCCATATTAAATCAAAAAATTATCAATTGTATACTCAATGCCTGCAAGGATTGCGCTCTCATAGCTTTCTTTGTTATCTATAAATTTATGAAAAGGCATTACATTCGGCAATAATGATATTTCGTATATTCCACATTGCCAAAAATATCTAGCTTCTCTATATGAGAATGCTGGTGCTGCTACTACAAGTATCTTCTTCTCCTTTCTCAACCAATTCAAGACTTGAGAAATAGTTGGAGCATCAACCCATGTGTATTCTGAGTTATGAGAAATTATCAACTCTTCCGCAGTTAATACAAAAGGATATTTTGTGTTATATCGCAAAAAGCCTTCTTCATAATGTGCTATACAAGGGTCATTAAATCCTTTTAGTACGAGCTTCTGTGCCAATTCGAATGAAACAAAATCTTCGTTCATAACAATTTCGTTTCAATAGCATTAGTAAAAATAGTTACAATTCTACACTTATAACTTGAGGCATATTCAACAATTGCGTACTGCCCATTAGAAAAAAACTTATGATATGTGGATGCCCATCCATGAAAGAATGAATTATAGCAATCATCATAAGATTTGAATTTTTTGTTGTTATATACTTTTACAAGTTTACCTGCATCAACCTTTACTGCAACATAATATGGATATTCTGTTTTCATATTTGATGATAATTTACTTCTTTATTCTAATTTTTAAAGCAACTTCTTACATGGTTCAATCAAATGTCCGAAATTTTCAAAAAAAGCATCTCTCATTTCTTCAGTTGGGAAAGCAAGGATTTTATTATCAACCCCAAATAAATCAAGACTAATTATATTTTGAGTTGTATATATACAAAATTTGGTTTCATCACCATTACTCCAATCTGGCTCCCAAGGTTTTCCCAATCCCATCTGTTCACCGTAAAGCTTCCAATAAGCATCACGACAATATCTTAATTTTCTAAAAATTTGTAATAAGTCATCAATTTTATCTTCGTAATCACTTATTTTTACATCGCAGTTGTTGCAACTAAAATCAGTAAAAAAATAGTCGGCTTTACAACCTAATATCTTACAACACTCCTCATAAGTCTTTGGGTAGAGAATTTTTTTGCGTATTGCATAATATTTCCCTTCTCTTATTTTCAGTTCAAAATTATCCCCCAAAACTATTTCTACTTCGTCCAAGTCGCAATTAGCCAAAGACATTTGATTTATCTTCTTTTCTTTATTGGGTTCATTTGGTTCCGGTTCATTATATTCATTTAATTCCTTAGCAGAATACCATTCTGCTTCATCAGGATCATCAGTAATAACTTCGTATTGTACTTCCCAACCATCCCAACGCATCTTACTAATACAAACTTCCGACTCGTATTCTGGTACTCTTACTCGATCTCCGATTTTGTAAGGGAACTTCTTGAGAAATTTTTCAAGAGTGAATCCCCTCTCTTCAAATATTAATTCACACCATCGTATTGTCCCACCCTCTTCAAGTACATACCAAGCATCTGTAATATTTCCTTCAAGATGAAATTTATTAACACCACCCAACATCTCGAGGGTTTTAATTACTTTCCAACCGAGATCATTATTGCCTCTAATTGCTAAATTTGCCATAATCGTTTTTATTTATAGGGTTGCAAAAATTTATAACTTCTTACACAACCAGTATTATTGAGAAGTTTAACATCATAATAAGTACAATTATTTGATTCCGACCAATGTGCTTTATATATTTCTACAATTCTATTGGTTTTAATATCAATCACCTTGTCCCCAACCTTGTAAGGGAACTTCTTGAGAAATTCTTCGATGGTGAAAATAGAAAAGTCTATTAAATTTTTATCACCTAGTAAGAACCCATCTATGAAAGAGTTTTCGTTGGTATCAATAAAGTATGCATAGTGGGGATCGAATCCGTCCTCATATCCGCATTCGCTCGAAATTTTTCCACCCAGCATCTCGAGGATTTCAATCACTTCTTTACCTCGAATTTTATGTCCTCTAATTGCTAAATTTGCCATATATGTTTTTATTTAAATGATTTATCTCAAGTGTAGTTAATTACACCAACCATTGCAAATTTCTCGCCAACCTTATTAGTCAACCAAATTCTTTCATCTTCATCAATCCAAACTTGATTTTCGTTTACTCCATATTCAGATCGAAGATGATTATACAAGACCTTTTGCCCATTCTCATCTGTAATGTCAATGGATATTTTGTCTGATTTAAATATTCTTTTCATATTTATATATAACAAACAATCGAAAATATTTAGTGGATTCACATGTCATTTTTAAACACCACTGTAGTGTCTGTGGGTACACCATTAACAGATGTGATCATTAATTCGGTATTACCTCTATATACATCTAATGCTGTGGGTGTTTGTTCTGCAAGTATACTGCTAATTATACCTACCTCAATTGCAAAGAATACACTTAAAACAATACCTAAAGACATACCATGATCCACATCACCAAGACGATTATTTGACATATATGTATAAAGATATACGAGTCCTATTAAAACTATACCTACTGCTATTGCTGCTCCGATCAAATTATTCATATTATCTTAAAACTATATTATTATCCAAATGAAACTTCTCTTTCTCAAAATACATCAATTGTACTTCTGTAACATTTTGCACCCACTCTTCGAAGTATTTCCTATATTTAACATGGTTATTCTTATAAAACCTTTGTTGTAAATATGTGTACATTTCTTTTGTCATATTATTTCAATTTAATATTTCTAAATTTTTCCCAAAGAATATCCAATTTTAATAATTTCCACAGCGTTATTATAAAAATACCTACCACAACAACTATTAACAATAATGTGTTTAACAGTGGAAACCACATATAAAAATGAATATTATCTATCAAATCTCCAATACTATGTATAGACTTTTCATTATCTATATATCCCAATAAAAGGTGGATAGCAAAAGATATTAAATAAATTAGTATAAAAATTATATTCATAACTCCATTCTTTATA
>JAEIGA010006676.1_pt1 | contig 17583 bp, 14 predicted proteins | sample 9270691 | NCBI WGS metagenome assembly JAEIGA01 (sample SAMN17057246, study PRJNA624740) | gut metagenome | biome: biome; isolation source: fecal sample | host: Bos grunniens | place: China: Xizang | collected 2019 | reverse complement strand
TTCTTCTTTTCTGGCCTCTTCTTCTTTTCTGGCCTCTTCTTCTTTTCTGGCCTCTTCTTCTTTTCTGGCTTCCTCTTCTTTTCTGGCCTCTTCTTCTTTTCTGGCCTCTTCTTCTTTTCTGGCCTCTTCTTCTTTTCTGGCCTCTTCTTCTTTTCTGGCTTCCTCTTCTTTTCTGGCTGCTTCTTTCTCTGCCTCAGATACCTCAAGGGTTACTGCTGCGAATACCTGTGCTTCTCCGCCTTCTCTTTTGCCGATCTTGACGGAACCGTCGATTCCCTGAACCTGGATTTCCGTATCCTCTGTGAATTTGAACCCTTCAGCAGCTGCCAGGCTCATCCCTGCGAAATATTTATTTCCTCCGGTCAGAGTGCCTTCGAACTCATCTCCGGGTTTTCCGTTGTTATCCTTAAACCATCCTGCGGCTTTTACGCTGCATTCCTTGCTTCCTTCGGTCACTGTGACCTTCGGAAGATTTTTCCCTGCTTCTTTACCGCCTTCGGGAACCTTTACGCTGACCACGACTTTTTTGATCTCACTTACTTCATTCTTCTCTTCCTTGGTTTCAGACTTGTCTGCTTCATTGACTGTCTGTTCCTGAACTGTTTCTGTTTCTGCTGCAAATACTGCTGCCGGAGCTACTGTGCTTGTTGCAAGTACTACAGATGCGATTGTTACCATAAATCCTCTTACTAATGTATTCTTTCTCATTTTTCTTCTCCTTCTTCTTCTCATTTTCTGTTTTTTTCCTTTGTTGACTATACTATATCACCCTGAATGTCACAAAACTGTCACAAACCATATAGATTTGATGTATAATCAAAACAGAAAATGAAAAGGCAGAGATTCAGTAAAGAAAGAGACTGATCAACAGATGAAAACTCATGCATTGATCCCCAAAGACAATGAAAAGAAAATACTGGGACTATTTGTTGTGGAGCGCAGCTTCTACCAATCCTTTTTCAGTCTCCTGGTTGTCATCACCCTTCAGCAGTTTGCCGCTCTGATGGTCAATCTTGTGGATAATCTGATGCTGGGCAGTTACAGTGAGCTGGCTTTATCGGGTGCAACCCTGGTCAATCAGCTGCAGTTTATCCTGCAGCAGGTTTCCTCCGGTATCGGGCTGGGGATTGTGGTACTGGCATCACAGTACTGGGGACAGAAACGGGTGAAGGAGATCAGGAAGATTATCGCCATAGGACTGAAAGTCGGACTGCTGTTGGGCATACTCTTTTTTCTCCTGGGATTATTCCTCCCTCATCCGCTGCTCTCCGTTTTTACCTCGGATCAGGAAGTGATCGCAGAAGGGGCACGATACCTGAAGATCATCATCTGGACCTACCTTCTGTTCACTGTCTCCCACTCGCTGATGTATTCCCTGCAGGCGGTGGAGACAGCGGTGATCGGGACCGTGATGTCCGTCAGCACCATCTGTATCAATTTCTGTCTCAACTACTGCCTGATCTTCGGCAACTTCGGTGCTCCTGAACTGGGCATCCGCGGGGCGGCCATCGCTACACTGGTCAGCCGGACGGTGGAACTGATCCTGATCCTTACCTATATTCTTCTTATCGATAAGAAACTGGCAATGAAACTAAAGGATCTTCTCACCTTCGACACTTCTTATCTGAAAGATTATCTCAGGGTCTCCACCCCGGTGATCATCAGCGGATTTCTGTGGGGAATCGCCCAGGGAGCGCAGACTGCGGTTCTTGGCCATATTAATGCCCGGGTTATCGCCGCCAACAGTATAGCCGTCACTGTCTCCCAGGTCTTTGCCGTTACCGGAGCGGCCTGTGCCAATGTCGCTTCCGTCATGACAGGGAAGACCATCGGGGAAGGAAAATTTGATAAGATCAGGGCATACACAAAGACCATGCAGGGGATATTCGTGATCGTGGGCATCCTGCTTGGACTTTCCATCTTTATCTTTCGCGGCCCCATCGTTAATATTTACCGTATATCAGCAGAAACCAGGTCCCTGGCCTTGAACTTTCTGGCCATCCTGAGTGTGACCACCGTAGGCTCCTGCTACGAATACCCTGTGATGAGCGGGATCATCTCCGGGGGAGGCTCCACCAGGTATACCGCAGTGGTGGACAATCTGTTCATGTGGCTCTTCACCATACCTCTTTCCGTATTAAGCGCACATGTCTTCCATTTCTCCCCTGTTGTGACTTACTGTTTCCTGAAAGCGGATCAGCTTCTGAAATGCATTCCCAACGGAATTACCGTAAACCGGTTCCGCTGGGTCAAAATACTGACCAGAAAATAAAATTAGAGGCAGAACTGCATTACTGCGGTTTCTGCCTCATTATACTCTGATTCACCTTCTCCTGGATGATAACCTCCCGGATGATATCCACCTGAGATTATTCACATAAAGCCCAGACACGTACCGGAAGGCCGGTTGCACCTTCGATCCTGGGCCAGGCAACGATCACTACCGCACCTGCGGGAGGTACCTGATCGAGGTTGGTGAGAACCTCCACCTGAAGCTTTCCCTGGGCAAGAACGTAACGTTCGCAGGCAAGGTCTTCCGCCTTGGCTGCTTCGGCAGACGCATCGGTGTCCAGTGTTTCATGGCCGTTCGCGGCTGCATTGCGTTCTTCGTAAATGTAACGGAGGGCCTCCATGGACCATCCCGGGAAATTCTCACTGCCGTCTTCCGCTATGCCTGAAAGGGCATCCATATCCGGCCAGTATTTGGACCAGTCTGTGCGGAGCGCGACAAATGCCCCGTCCGGGATATCCCCGTACTTTGCTTCATAGTCCATGATATCCTGTTTTGTGACAACATAGCAGGGATCCTCTGCCACTTTATCCGTAAGATCAATGACGCAGAGAGGAAATACTCCGTCTTTTACATCAAAGGCTTCCGAGAGGACACCGTCTTTTACAAAATGTCCCGGGAAATCAATGTGAGTTCCGAACTGTCCCGGAAACTTGAAGGTCTGGATCAGACACTCCAGCATGGGATTGCCCCAGTCGAATACGGTCTTGCAAAGCTCCACCGAGCCTTCCGGTATCCCGCTCCAGTAAGGGCTGTCATTATTCAGTGAATGTGAAAGTTCGACCCAGCGAAGTTTTTTTGCCTCTTCAAGAGCATTCCAAAGTTTATACATTTGCCTACCTCCTTGAATGTTCCTGGTGATCAATATAGTTTATAATCTGATTATATCATGTTTCCCCTGAAAAAAATACAACTATACAGAATCATTGATCATAGGGAAGCGTACCCCTATGGTGGTCCCTACATTTTCCTTGCTGTCCACGAAGAGCTCAGCACCCTGGAGGGTGGCGGTATGCTTGACAATGGCCAGACCCAGACCGGTGCCTCCGGTTTTCTTTGAACGGCTCTTGTCGACCCGGAAGAACCGTTCAAATATCCTGGTGTGATATTCTTCGGGAATACCGATGCCATTGTCCGAGACAGTAAGGCAGCCTTTCTCCGCGGTGATGATGACATGTCCTCCGGGCTTATTGTATCGGATGGCATTGTCGCAAAGGTTGTAAACGATCTCTTCGATCATGTCATGGTTTGCCATGACTTCGGTAGGTTCTCCTTCCAGCCTCAGGCTTACCTGATGGGATTCCGCTTTCACTTCCAGCATCTCCACGCAGGTTTTGGAGATGGCATAGAGGTCCACCGGTTCCATGACAAACTCTGACGGATCGGCAAAGTCAAGTTCCGTAAGTCTTAAAATATCATTGATCAGTGTAAGCTGGCGGTTAGCGCTCTTATAGATCTCCCCCGCAAATTTCCGGGTATCTTCCTCCCCGGCCAGCCCTTTCTCGATCAGCTCTGAATATCCGGAGATGACGGTCAGAGGGGTCTTCAGCTCATGGGTTACATTTGCCGTAAAGTCCTGCCTCAGATCGGCATATTCCATGATGCTCCTGTGCTGATCCTTGATATGGTTGATGATGGGAGCCAGTTCCTCATAGATCTCGACATTTTCAGGTGTGTCCATATTTGAAGCCAGTGCTTCGATGGGGGCCAGAAACTTACGGGTAGACAGGCTTACGGTCAGGAGGCAGACGAGAAAGATAAGCAGGATTGACAGAAAGATGACCGGAAGGGCATTTATAAACAGAGCGAACAAGCTGCGTGACTCTCTTGCCGCCCGGAGAACACTTCCGTTTTCAAGCCGGATGGCATAATAGTAATTGGTCCGATTAATGGTCTCTGAGCGCCTGACCGAGCTTCCTTCCCCCTTCTCCATCGCCTCTTCGATCTCCTCGCGGTTCCTGTGGTTACTGAGGTCCTCCGCATTGGCCATATCGTCGAAGAGCACTTCCCCGGTTTTACTCACAAGGGTGAGCCGGATATTGTCATCATACATCTCATCCGCGTATCTGCTCATGGCTTCTTCGTCCTCCAGCAAAGCGGATTCCGACAAGAGCCGGCAGTATACCTTAAGGTTCTCCACGACTTCTTCCCTGAATACCCGGTAATAGGCATAAGTACAAAAAAATGCCGTCAATAGAATGGCGGCAGTTGATATGATCATGATCCTTTTATTGAAATAGCGCTTCATACTTTCCTCACTTTGCCAGATATCCGACATTTCTGACTGTCTGGATATGGGACCCTTCTTCTCCGAGCTTTTTCCGGAGGGATTTGATATGGGAGTCCAGGGTCCGGGATTCTCCTTCAAAATCGATACCCCAGATCCTTTCCATCAGGACATCCCTTTTCATCACTATGCCCACATTCAGCAAAAATGCAGACAACAGTTCATATTCTTTATAAGTAAGTTCCGTCTCCTTCCCATCAACGATACAGCGCCTCCGGTCCGGTTCCAGAACGATCTTGCCCAGCTCAAGCTTCTCCTGAACAAGGTTCCTTCCGCTTCTGCGGAGTACTGCTTTCACCCTCGATGTCAGTTCCAGTATGCCGAAGGGCTTGCTGATATAATCATCCGCCCCGCTGTCCAGTCCTTTGACCGTGTCGATCTCCGTGGTTTTGGCAGTCACCAGGATCACCGGAAGATCTCTTGTCTCCGGCATGGCCCTAAGTTTGCGGAGAACCACAATTCCGTCTTCATCCGGAAGCATGATATCCAGAAGCACAAGATCCGGAAGATCCTTCTCCAATGCATCATAAAAAGGCTGGGCTTTCTCAAAACCCTTCACCGAAAATCCGCTCCCTGCCAGGGCATAGGTCTCTATTTCCAGGATATTACTGTCATCTTCCACGATATAGATTGTCTGCATAATCCGCACCTCTTATCTTATGATATCACAGTTGGACTTCCTTTAACAGGGAGAAGATAGCGTTCCCGGTAATCTGCATAGATATGGAGATAATCTTCTTCGGAGATCTCCTGGGTATGGCCGTGCATCTCATCAAAGTTCTTATCCCCTTCGATCCTTTTCAGGATATGAAGGGCAACATTTCCCGAATGTGCGGCAATACGTTCAAAAAAGTTGATGAAGTTGAAAAGAGCAGCGCCTGCCACGGCACCACAGGTCCCGTTCTGCAGTCTTTCAATATGATGTTCTTTCAGCACATCTTTCATCTCATCGATGACTTCCGCAAGTGGTTCCACTCTTATGGCTTTATCCTTATCCAGGGTCCGGAAGGAAGCAAAGAGCAGGTCAAGACAATCCCTGGTAGCCCGGACCATATAATGGATCTCCTCGAACCCTTTCTCGGAAAAGCTGATCCTCCGCTCTGCCATATCCCGGACTTCATAGGCGATATTCATACAGTAATCACCGAGTCGTTCCAGATCACTGATGGAATTCAGGATCTCGGAGATCATGAATTTGGCATCCGAGGAAAGGGATGACCGGTCAATCCGGATAATATAGGAGGACAGGGCTGTTTCACATCTGTCAATAAAGGCTTCATTTTTCTCCAGAGTGATAAACTGATCCTCGTGATAATCTTTCATCATCTCTGTGGAAATACTGTAGTTTTCTTCAATACATCCGATCATTCGGTCCATCAGATGATGGCACTGGTCCAGGGCGATGACCGGCGTCTGCAGGAGGCGGTCGTCCAGCTTGAGGAATTCCTTCTCGTCTTCATCAAAGGTATCCGTACCCAGGATCTTTCCGGTAAGGTCAGCAATCTTTGAGGAGAAAGGAAGCAGGATCACGCTGGTGATCAGGTTAAACAGAAGATGGATATTGGCGATATCTCCTCGGTTTACCGTGGATGTAAACCCGGGTATCCCTACGGTATAGTAAATACCGTAAACGATAAGTGAAAGAAGTACCGCGCCAAATATATTAAATAAAAGGTAACTTAAGGATACTCGTTTTGCCTTTCTGTTGGCCCCGATCGCCCCGAGGATGATCGTCATACATTTTCCAAGATTCTGTCCGATGATCACAGGGACCGCAATGGCGTAGGTGACGGAACCGGTGGCTGACAACGCCTGCAGGATACCTACCGAAGCGCTGGAGCTCTGGATAAGGGCGGTGAGGATAAGTCCCGTCAGGATCCCCAGTACAGGGTTAGAAAAGGACAGGAAAAGCTCCTGGAATGAAGGGGAATCCTTCAGGGGGGCAAAGACCGCTTCCATCATGGTCATACCGTAGAAAAGAATTCCTAATCCGATCAGGATGCCGGCCACATCTTTCAGACGTTTCTTTTTTGAAAACAGAATGATGAAGGCTCCGGTTCCCACCAGCATCGGTGCGAAGGAGGATGGTTTGAGCAGAGTCAGGATCAGGCTGCCGGAGCCGATATCCCCCAGACGGAGGATCTGTGCAGTTGCCGTGCTTCCCACATTTGCTCCGAAAACCACGGGTAGAGACTGCCCGAGTCCCATGATCCCGGCATTGACAAAGCCGATCAGCATGATGGTCGTTGCGGCGGAGCTCTGGATAATTGCCGTTACGGCGGTTCCCAGGCCCCATCCCTTCAGCTGTCCGACACCTTTCTTTTTGCTGGTGGTCAGGGTTTCAAGAATATGCTGCAGGCTTCCTCCTGCCAGCTTCTCCAGGGAAGTACCCATAAGACTCATTCCGAACAGAAACAAGCCGATTCCTCCAAATAACTGCAATACCGATAATATGTCCATAAAGAACCTCTCTTTCTATAATCAACATACGGGGAAAGATTTTTTCCCAATGTATAATAAAGAATAAATGCGGCAGGTAAAAACAATCTAATATGTATCTGAATATTATGTGAATTTTCCGGGCACAGAAAAGAGACATCTTTAAAAAGATGTCTCAGAAAGATCGGCAGATCAGCCTGCCGTATCCAGTCTCTGCCGCTCCACAAGTTCGGCAAAGTACCCTTTCTTTTCGATCAGTTCGTCATAAGTGCCGTCTTCGATGATCCTGCCCTCGTCAAGTACCAGGATCCTGTCGCAATGACGTATCGTGGAAAGCCGGTGGGCGATGACCAGTCTGGTGCAGCCCATGGTATCCAGCGCTTCAGAAACCTGTTTCTGCGTTATATTATCCAATGCGGAAGTTGCCTCATCAAAGATCAGCAGCTTCGGCCTGGGAGCAATTGCCCTTGCGATCATGATCCTCTGCCGCTGTCCTCCGGAGATACCGCCCTGGCCTTCGGAGATGATCGTAAACATTCCCATGGGCATAGCCCGGATCTCATCAGCGATACCCGCCTTCTCGGCAGCCTCCCAGGCATCCTGGATGGACAGTTCGGGAGCAGTGATCACAATATTGGAATAGATATCCCCCTGAAAAAGCCCCGCATCCTGCATCACCGTACCGATCTTCCGCCTCAGGGAAGGAAGGTCAAGGCTCTCCAGATCTTTACCGTCATAGAAGACAGAGCCTTTCTCCGGCTTCTCAAAACCAAGGAGAAGCCGTACAAGGGTGGATTTTCCGCATCCGGTCTTACCCACGACAGCGATGTATTCTCCCGGTCTGATCTTAAGGGACAGATCATTCAGCACATAAGGAGTATCTTCAGAGTAGCGGAAGGATACATGGTTGAGCTCGATGCTGCCCCCGATGGACGTGACAATCTCTTTATCTTCAGAAGTCTCCGGTTCGGCCTTTAAGAAGGGTTCGGCCATCTCCAGGATCGGTCTGATCTGTGCGGCGGAAAGGGCGATGCCGGACACGGACATAAATGCCCCCATCAGCATTCCGTAAGCCGAGGTAAAAGCAAAATAGGATGACTGGCTGATCCCGCTCACCACCGCCAGATAATACAGCACAATATTGGAGATCAAAGTGATCCCGGTACTGATCACGCCGTTGACCTTGATAAACAAGGGAGGATTGTAAGTCAGCTCCGCCACCTCTGCATAGAGGTCTGTCCATTTTGCAAATACACGTTTTTCCGCTCCTGCCAGCTTTATCTTCTGAACGCCGGTGATCAGGGAATAACTCATCCCGGATTCCTTGGCAGACAACTGCATCTTCTTACGGTTGATCCTGATCTGCATCAATGTGGTAAGGATCGAGAAGACAACCGTCACCAGAATGATAATGACGGAAGGGATCACCAGTGTCCTGGCGAAATGGAAGATCTGTGTCACATACAATAAAGAAGTCAGTGAAGTCAGACAGCTTCCCAGCATGATATTCATCAGCGTAGAACAAAGCTGGTTGACTGACATGGACCGGCTTTTCAGTTCACCCGGACTGTACTGCCGGAAAAAACTGGCCGGCAGAAACATAAGGCGCATCATCATGGAGGACTGTACTCCCAGGGAAGTCTTGAGCTCCAGCCTGCTCTGTAAAAGACCCTTTATGCTTCCCAGCAGCTGGGAGGATAAAGCGACACAGACCATGCAGATGGCAATGCCCAGCAGAGCATCTGCCCGCCGGCTCCCCAGTACCGGCCCGGTCAATGCCTTGGTAAGCCTCGGCATGAGGAGTCCGACCATGGACACGACAAGAGATGCAGTGATGATCATAATGATGTCATTCAGAGAAATGCATCTTTTCATATAAAGGAGCAGATCGGATATACCCAGGCTCTTCTGGGGCAGAGGCCGGTAAAAGCACAGAGCCTCTTTTTCAAACAGAGATGCCGCCGCGGCATTTATCCTCTCGCGTTTTCCGGTCTTTGGATCGGTGTACACATATCCTCTCATCCTTCCGGGAAGCAGGGCTACGGGAAGATTTCCGTCCCTGGTGAAGGCAAGGAGGGGCCCGTAGGCGTCTTTGTACCATCCTTCCGTCAGCTCCACGTTTCTTCTCATCAGGCCATAAGGCCTTAAACAGTAATCCAGCTCTTCTTCTGAATCCTTCATCTCTTCCGGAAGGTCAACGGATTTATAGTGATAATATTTTAAGATCTCATCTATGGCATTTTTGGTGATGATCCGTTCATCATGGATCTTCTCAGCCGTACGCTGACCCAGCACCACCCCGGCAATCTTATCGAAGGAGTTCTCCAGGAGTTCCTGATCGGATTTGCGTCGTTCATCAATTTGATTATCAAACCATCCCATATATTCACTCCCTCTCACTCACTGGCTACCAGATTGGCATAAACGTCGCCTTTTTTCATCAGTTCATCGTGGGTGCCTCTCTCCACGACCCTTCCCTGATCCAGTACAATGATCTCTTCACAATCCCGCACCGTAGACAGCCGGTGGGCGATAACGATACAGGTGATCCCCCGGTCACGGATGGCATTTACCACCTCGTATTCCGTCCTGGCATCCAGGGCGGATGTGGCTTCATCAAGGATGATGATGGTGGGATCCTGTGCCAGGACACGGGCGATCTCCATCCGCTGCCTCTGACCGCCGGAAAGATTCTTCCCGCCGCTGGTCAGTTTATGCTGATAACCTCCGGGAAGCCGGGTGATATCATCATGAAGCTGAGCGTCCCGGGCAGCCAGGATCATCTCGAAATCCTGGATGGAACCATCCCACATCTTGATATTATTGGCTACCGTATCCTCAAACAGGATGATATCCTGATCGACAACAGCCAGGGAGCCGACCATAACTTCCCTGGACCATTCACTTCTTGGCCTGCCGTCAAAGAGGATCTCCCCGCTCCAGGGCTGATACAAACCTGAGACCAGTTTGGAGATGGTGGATTTTCCGCAGCCGGAAGCCCCCACCAGGGCAACCCTGTCACCGGTCTTCATCTTAAGGGAAAAATCCCTGATCAGGGGTTCCTCCAGACGGGAGTAACCGAAAGTAATGTTTTTCAGTTCTATATTTCCCCGGAGCTTGGCATACTCCGTGGTCTCTGTCTCATAGTCGGTTATGCCCTTATCTTCCGGGTACTCCATGACATCTTCTACACGTTCCATCTGGGTACGCATCTCCTGGATGGTCTGTCCGGCGCTCACCAGGGTCATTGCCGGCTGCATAAAAGAACCCATAAAACCCTGAAACATCATAACGGCACCCAAAGTAAACCTTCCCTGCATGGTCAGCAGCACGCCGAGGATCAGCACAGCATAGTTGGCAAATGTACTGAAAAATACAGGGATCATGCCAAGCAGCTGATTGGTCCTGGCAGTCTTCACATTCTGGGCATTCACGGAAGCCTGATAACCGGCCCATTTCTGGAAAAACCCGTTTTCCGCCCCGCTGGCTTTGATGGTCTCGATCATGCTGATCCCCGTCACCGTCGCGGATTCAAGTTTTCCCATATCCCTCATCATAACCCGGGTGATATTGACCCTTTTGGTGGAGATGATACGGGACATAAAGATATTCATGACAAGGGCCAGCAGGCCGATCAACGTGAGCATCGGGCTCTGCTTCAGCATCAGGACCAGATAAAATACCATCATGGATGTATTCAGTAAAAGAGGAGCAAAAGTATCTACCAGAGTACCGGCGATCGCCCCGTTCATCGCTGCCCGGGACTGGATGTCCCCCGCCAGCCGCTGGGAGAAAAACTCCATGGGAAGACGCAGTACTTTCCACATATAGGAAGTGTTGCCGATGATTGCCATCTTCCCGTTGATCTTCAGGGAATAGATCGCCTGTGCCCAGGCCACGATCAGCTGGATGGCGGCCAGAAGGATCATGGCGATGATAAACAGATAGAACCACTCCAGGTTCAGGCCTGTAAGAAGGCGGTCCATAAATATACGGGAAGTCACGGAATTGATAATGCCGAACAGGTAGCTGATCGCTGTAGTCATCATGACAAAGGCAACGGCAGCCCCTGCTCCTATAAGACGTTTCCGGGCAAAGCTTATGGTGCTTCTGGGTTTGCCGGAGGGTTCGAAGTTCTCCGACGGGACCGGGATAATGACGATTCCCGTAAAAGCGTTGTCGAATTCTTCCATGGTCACCCTGACCGTACCTCTTGCCGGGTCATTCAGGTAGGCATATTTCCCTTTAAAGCCGTTCAGAACAACAAAATGGTTCATATTCCAGTGGATGATACAGGGAAATTCCCCATTCTCCTGGATCGCTTTCAAAGAGTAACGGTAAGCCCTGACATCAAATCCGTAATGCTGCGCTGCCAGGACCATATTTTTTGCTTTGGATCCGTCGCGGGATACACCGCAGTCCAGACGTACCTGCTCAAGAGGGATCCATTTGTTATAGTAGGCCATCACCATGGCAAGGGCGGCGGCGCCGCATTCCAGGGCCTCCAGCTGCATGATCACCGGAACCTTGGCCACTCCCCTGGTGAGGGTGGGTTTGATCTTCTTTCTTTTCAAGTATCTCACCTGCTTTCCAACAGGAAATCAACGGCATGCACAGTCTCAGTGACAACCGTACCGTCATAGACCCCATCCGGAAGATCCACGGCTGCCCTGCCGATGGACCGGCCATATTCATCCGTTTCCGAAGAGTTGATGACATAATCCTTCCCTGAAACATGAAGCGGCATGCCCTGCTCTATATTAACCGATTCAGGTGAGATCACCGCGGCTGTGTGCTGTTCCACAACCACTTTAACATCCTTCTCGGTATCCAGTGTACCCACGACAGACCAGGCACACAGACCTGCCAGCAGCAGGATGACAGCAGCCAGAATGATCCATATCCCCGGATTTGTCACACGGAGATAATCCGTCAGCTGTTCCGGAGAAGAGATACGGTCAAGAGTTTTTTTTCGAAATAAGTTTTGCTGATTATCAGACATAAATCTGCACCTCTTTACAATTTTTTCAAATGAATCGTATAATCATCATACCATATTTCCTGTATCATTTACAATAATCAGTCACAACAGCTGCCGCGATATGTTCATTTTCCGCCTGCTGTACTCTTATCCGGGGATTATATTTGACATGGTCTCTTACCTGTGGTAAATAAGGAACAGAAAGATCGGAGGAAGCCGGAATGAATAATAAGGAAATCTACAAAAAAGCTCTGCGTCTGGCCATTCCCATGATGATCCAGAGCGGCATAGCCAATGCGGTGGTGCTGGTGGACAATCTCATGGTGGGTAGTCTTGGCACGGAAAGCATCAGCGGAGTCTCCATCGCCGGCCAGCTCCTTTTTGTTTTTAATCTGGCTGTTTTCGGCGGCCTCTCCGGCCCTGCCATCTACGGAGCCCAGTACTACGGCAACGGGGATAAAGAAGGATTTCAGCAGGTATTTCGGTTAAAACTGTGGATCGGCATGATCGTTACCCTCGGGGGAATCCTGGTTTTCCTGACGAAAGGTGATGCCCTGATCCGGCTTTATCTTACCGGCAGCGGAGGTGGTTTTGATCCTGACCTGACCCTGACGCTCGGCATGGATTATCTCCATATTATGCTGGCAGGTCTGGTTCCTTTCTTCCTGGTACAGGTATATGCGGGCAGTCTCCGGGAGATGAATGAAAGCCTGATCCCCATGACCGCCGGTCTTTTCTCTGTCATCGTGGATATCATTTTCAATTATATGCTGATCTACGGAAAGCTGGGATTTCCGGCCCTCGGCGTCAGAGGAGCTGCGATCGCCACGGTCCTGGCAAGGATCACCGAGCTTATCGCCATCATCGGAATGAAACGTTTCAAATCCGATGCCTGGTCCTTCCTGGATGGGGTGTACCGCACTCTTCTCGTACCGGCATCCAAAGCCAAAGTCGTCATCAGAAAAGGTATTCCCATCTTCTTTAATGAGTTTTTGTGGGCAGGGGGGATCGCCACCCTGACCCAATGCTATTCCATGCGCGGACTGGCGGTGGTGGCAGGGCTGAATATCTCCAACGTACTTTGCAACCTTTTCAATGTGGTCTTTATCAATCTCGGGGTTGCGGTCGGGATCCTGGAAGGACAGTTTCTCGGGGCATCGGAATTTGAAAAGGCAAAGGACTCTGCACAAAAGCTTACTTTGTTCTGTTGTTCAGTCTGCATTATCATCTCCGTTTTTCTTTTTGGTCTGTCCGGAATCTTTCCGAATCTGTATAACACGACCGGGGAAGTCCGGGGTATGGCCACCAGGTTCATCATGATCACTGCTGTTTTCATCCCTGTGCAGGGAGCCCTCAACGCCCTGTATTTTATCCTTCGGTCGGGAGGAAAGACCCTCATCACCTTTCTATTCGACAGTGTGTTTTCCTGGTCTGTATCCGTACCTCTGGCTTTTTTCCTGTGCAGATACAGCCCCCTGTCGGTCTTTGTGATCTACGCCATTGTGCAGGCTGCAGATATGATCAAAGTTTGTCTCGGCTTTATCTACGTTCGGAAAGGGCTTTGGATCACCAACCTGGTCAATTGAATACAGGCAAAAAAAGAACGGTTTTCACCGTTCTTTTTTTATCTCAGATCTTATTTTTTCAATACATGCGCACAGGCGTAGCTTATCTCCGCCAGCAGGATCCCTGTCACAACATCCGCCACCACATGCTGTTTGACCGTCATGGTACTGATACAGACAGCTGTGGCGATGACCAGGGAAAGATGCCGGTACCATCCGGGGATCCGTTCATTTCTGCGCACTGCAATCCAGCACAGCCAGCTGACAAAACAATGGATGGAGGGGAGCAGGTTATCCGCACTGTCCACCTGGTAGGTTAACCTCATAAGATAATCAAAAACTGTGGTTCCGGTGATCTCCGGCCGGGCCATTGTAGTCGGGTAGAACACAAAGAAGAAAAAGCATACGATCTCCCCGATAAAATGAGCCGTAATGAACCGTAAGCCGTTTCCTTTGTCATATTTGACACCGATGGAATAATTGACGGCCCAGAAAAGATAACATCCCCAGTAGATCAGAATGGTCCAGGGGAGAAAGGGCACCGCCCGGTCAAAACCTGTGGTGAGATCATAATGGAATGAATTCCGGGACAGGAACCTTCCCAGAAAATAGACCATAAAATTAAAACCGGCTGCACCCAGGAGGAGCAGCAGGTCTTTTATTGTGTAAAACCGGTTAAATTTCATCTTTTAATACCCCTATGGCTTCCCCCATCTTAACGGGAACCTCTTCTCTTCCCTCCAGGGCCGTCCTGAAGGAGGCATCAAGCTCCAGTCTGTCTCTGACGGAAGAATCCAGCAGCAGGATGATGGTGGATCCGGCCAGCTCGAAACTGCCCATCTCTTCACCTCGCTCAAACCATCCCTGTTCTTTTACAAAGCTTACTCCACCCACCATCATGGCACCTACTTCGATCTGTACCGCCCTGCTGAAATGTATGGTGTCAAGAAGGCTCCACCATCTTCTGTTCAGACGGTAAACAGGGAAATAGTCACAGGCGATGGGCTGCACACTGTGCAGCTGCCCGGGAATAGGGCGGGTCATCATCAATTCAGCATCGTCAAAACAGCAGAAATGATGGTAATCACTGGCCTGCAGGCGGATCACCAGACAGAGTCCCCCCTTAAACTTTTCTGCCAGCTTTTTATCCCGGACCAGATCTTTCAGGCGATAATGGGATCCTTTCATGGGAAGGATCATTTTATCCGTGACAGGATACACGGTCAGCAGCCCGTCGCAGGGGCTGATCAAGGTCTCCGGACGAATCACACAGGAAGACATATCCTTCTTCCTGGAGAAAAAGTCGGCAAAAGAATCGTATCTCTGCTCTTTAAAGGGCTTCATATCAATCTTGTTTTTTCTGATATAGCGGCGGATCATCAGCCTGGAAAGCTTTGTATGCAGAAACCAGGCACCCAGGCGGAACATCCCTGTCTTCTGGATGATCCGGAGGAGAAGACGTCCGGCTTTTCTTCGATAAAGGAATTCAATACTCATACTGTTTAAACATCCGTGCAGGCAAAGAGCACCAGGATAACTTCGATCAGACCGCAGAGGACAACACAGATCTTCCCGATGATCTTAGGCTTCCTAAGGGGTACAGGGAGAAGAAACAGGAGGGCCATACTGAACAGGGTGGCGGTAAGGGCCGCGAAGGGCTTTCTTCCCGTCAGATTGTTCAATCCGAAGATAAGGGGGATAAACAAGGCGGAAAGGGTTACCGGCAGGCCGTAATAGAGTTCTCTGGGCCCGGACTGATTCCTCTGTCTTTCCTGTTCATCCACATTAAAATAAGCAAGGCGGATGAGGGCGCAAAGAACATATAAAGCACAGACGGTCAGCACCAGACTGCTTCTTTCGTTTAAGTTAAACACGATGGAGGCCGGCAGGACGCCGAAACAGATCAGATCACTTAAAGAATCGATCTGGATACCGAAACATTTTTCCTGCTCCGTGCGTTTTTTTGTGGAAGCAATTGTCCCGTCAAACATATCGCAGAAGCCGGAAAACATAAGGCAGATCACCGCCCGGAAGAAATCATGCTCAAAGGCATAAACGATGCCGAAAAAACCGGACAGCATACCTATGTAAGTCAATACCACCGTATAATTGTAAAATCCCAGTAATCTATGATCATGATTCATGATAAATCTCCTCTTCTATTTGATCAGGGAAAAACCCAGACTGTACGCCAGAATACACCAGGGTTTTCCAAGAATGATGATCCAGATAAACTTTCTGGCTGTCATCTTGGTCAGACCGGTCAGATAGCAGAAATAGTCATCCGGAAAAAGGGGAAGCAGCATAGCGAGAAACAGGAACGCCGTGTAGGATCTGCTTCTCGATGCCCAGACAGACCACTTCTTATAACGCTCCATGGGAAACATATCTTCAAGAAGGGGCATGCCGTATCTTCTTGCCAGAAAAAAAGCAATAATGGAACCACTTCCAATCCCGATATAGTTGCACCAGAACCCGATGGCCGGTCCGAACATGACCGATCCCACCGCACATCCCAAAAAACCGGGCAGTACCGGGATGATCACCTGGGCTGCCTGAAAGGAAGTCAGGAACAGCGGCGCGAACACGCCGTATCCCTCCATATATGCCTGGAAAGATGCCACCGAATTGAACTTCCCGTCAAAATAAGCTTTAACCAGCACGCTCAGATAAACAAGTGCAGCCAACATCAGAAAAACGGAGATCCAGTGAATGTACGTCTGCCGCTTTGTCCGTGGCTTATCTTCTGTTCGATTTCGTTTTAAATTTATCATAATTTACCCGTAAAATGAAAATCATTCCCCTGAGAGAACCAGTCCTATCCACATAATCTGCTGTTTTAATCCTGCCTATCATAACACATATCAGCGAAAAATACCTTGACTATTTCTTAAATATTATTAAAGATTGTATTCCTGATCAGGTTCCGGGGTATGATCCTGTTACAATTATATCAAATATTTGATGATATTGCACCAAAAATCACGAAAAAAACAACATTAAAATCCCTGACGAACACAAAGAAAGGGCACCGCAGTTTCGTTACTGCGACGCCCTGTTCAGGTGATCTTATAATAACCGGTTACGGAAAAGAGTGAGTTTATTTGCTGATAGCCTTAAATGCGGCAGCCTGGGCAGTCATGCCTCTTTCGGAAGCAAGTCTCTCGATGGATGATGCACCGAAGAAACCATCGATCTCAGGAACTCTTTCGATAACATAAGCTGCATCTTCCGGATCTGCGATCGGTCCGCCATGGCAGATGACCATAACATCAGGATTAACCTCACGGCCGGCCTTGATGATCTCACGGATCTTTACAACACAGTCATCAAGAGTTACGGCAGTCTCTGCACCGATGGAGCCTTTGGTGGTCAGTCCCATATGGGCTACCAGACAATCAGCGCCTGCTTCTGCCATTTTTCTGGCCTGGTCCGGATCGAATACGTAAGGACAGGTAACCATGTCGAGCTTGTGGGCCTCGCGGATCATTTCCACCTCAAGGTCATAGCCCATACCGGTCTCTTCAAGGTTTGCACGGAAAGTTCCGTCGATCAGTCCGACTGTCGGGAAGTTCTGTACGCCGTTGAATCCCTGATCTTTAAGCTGTTTTAAGAAAATGTCCATCACACGGAAAGGATCGGTTCCACATACACCGGCAAGAACAGGAGTCTTCTTTACGATGGGAAGGACTTCCTGGCCCATCTCCTGAACGATCAGGTTGGCATCGCCATAGGAAAGAAGTCCCGATAAGCTTCCACGTCCCGCCATTCTGAAACGACCGGAGTTGTAGATGATGAGCATGTCAACATCCGCTTTCTCGGAACATTTTGCCGTGATACCGGTACCTGCGCCTACACCTACAAGGATCTTGCCCTGAGCGATCTGTGCCCTGAAATCATCTAAGATCTCACTTCTTGTTTTTCTTAACATGATAAATCCTCCTTTTACATTTTGATCGTTATATTATTTTGCAGAGATCAGTTCAGTCAGCCTGCGGGCGGCAGCCAGAGCGAAATCTGC
>JAEIGA010006675.1_pt1 | contig 17583 bp, 11 predicted proteins | sample 9270691 | NCBI WGS metagenome assembly JAEIGA01 (sample SAMN17057246, study PRJNA624740) | gut metagenome | biome: biome; isolation source: fecal sample | host: Bos grunniens | place: China: Xizang | collected 2019 | reverse complement strand
TTGTGTTTCTGGAACTGGGACGCTTCAGGAAGGGTATATCCGAGCTGGAGACCAGGTTTGAGAAGTGGGTCTACCTGCTGAAGAACATGCACAACATGAAGGGAATCCCTGCTGAATTTGACGAACCATTGTTCCAACGCTTGTTTTTGCTGGCGGAAATTGGTAATTTTACGGCTGATGAGTTGGAGTATGGCGTTAAATTAAAGGAATAATTGAAAAGACTATGGCAAAATACAATTTCATGATAATTAATTACATACCATGAAGGATATTTTTCTTAAATCGCTTAATAGAAAGGTAAATTACCCATTATGGAATAATGACCTAGAAGAGGATGACCTAAAACTAATACAAGCAACTCTATACAATGCCTATTTCAAATCAAATGTAACGTACTTCTGCGAAGAGGCAGCTTTCATGTTTGCAGAATGGTGGAAAAATCATTATTCTGGTGAAACACCTAGCAAGGCTGACGTCACCATTTATTGTGGCCTTCCCCAAAAAGCAGAAAAAGAGTTGTATTCTGCAGCCAAGACATTCCTTATCAAGTACAACATCCCATTAATCCGGCAGCAATACACACTATACTTTAGAACATTACTATATCAAGGAGGCTTACCTATCAACTTTATCATCAATAATGACAATAACTACAGCTCTTACGTAAACTTCCTTCAGGAGCTATGTCAGGAAATCAGCGATAAGATTATCGACTGGGAAGATGTATCGATATTCAATCACCTAAGTTGCAAGGACTCACTTTCTCCGTCATTTAGAACAGATGAAATCTATGGCCTAAGTCTTAGGCTGATTAGAGCAATCATTCAGGATAGAGAAGACCTGCTGCCGTATAATGACGTAAACTCTGAGAAATTCCAGAGACTTACCGCGAAGATTAGGGAGTCTATACGCAACGCAAAACCCAAGAAGACATTTAAGCCGCTTGCCTTAAAATGGGAACTCCGAATCAAAGGGGAAGACGGATATCTTTATTATTATCTTGACAACATCAAGAACATATCCACCGAGATTACAAATCTTCCGGAAGAGTGTCGTCAGTTCTCTATACATCTAGGAGACAAGAGAGTGGCGACCTACCAGAAAGGTAAGGAAAACTACTATCGAATCACTTCGGAAACAGTCAACTGCAAGTGGAAAGGAGAATCGTTTATCGATGTAAACGCCGTGATTTCTTATAATGAATCACAGCCGCTCAATGTCATAGACAATTGTCCTCCTGATTTCAGTTTCCCTATCGTATTCAAAAAGGATGGCAGCCATTACATACAGAAAGGAGGCGAAAGTGCAGAGGGAAAGATCGTCGTCTTCAGAAAAGGCGAATGGTCTTGTACAGACCAGATGGAGGAGCACTTCTCTCTTGATGGAGAAGAGCTTTGCTATATCCCATTCAAGGATAGAATTACATTAACAAACTCAGAAACAGGAGAAGAGCAGGAATACACAAACACCTATTCACCTTTCAGCATCGAATATACTACTGACGGAGTTCCATGGTTAGATTCAGCAAACTATAGAATCATAACAGGGCGTCCTAAGGTACGCGTATATGACGAAGACGGAAAGATGGTAGAAGGCAACAGATATTCTCTTTGTTATTCACAACACAGAAATGGAGATTGGAAGGCTTTGAAGAACACAACAGTGTTGCCTCAAGGATTGTTATACATCAAAACCACCTTACCTGACGGACAGGTTAAGATTGATAGTTTCTACAATGTCGGAGATCTTTCATTTGATTTTGCTAATAAGGGACAGGATGCCACAACTATCAGCGTAGACCCCAAGTGGGGACGGGTTGAGATTGTTGACCAGAATGGTCTCTCCATAACAAAGGACGCCCCAAACACCTGGACCATAAGCAAGAGTCCTGGTCTTACAAATTACTCTCACATCATATCGTTTGAAGCATACATATCTGGTTCACCTAGCGTTAGAATCAACCTACCAACACCATTTACATCGTTCTGTATCAAACGAATGAGTACAAACGAAGTTGTACGACGAACAGAAATTATCTCATCAATGAATCTCAGCGACTACATCATTGTAGAGAGAGGTCATAACAATCCTAAGGTCGTACTTACTTATCCTGGTTCAGATAGAGAAATTAGCGCATCGCTGACAATACATATCAAGAACAGAATCACTCCTCTTAGTGACCTGAGAGAAGCTATTGAAAGCATATTCAACCTTTATGGGCATAAGGCAATTGACACTACTCGCTCACTTGCATTGCGCATTGAAGGTTCTGAATATAAAATCCGAAGGTTCTCTCTTGACACAGAACTTGATGAGGGCAATGTCCACATCTACAACAACCGCTCTGAAGAGTACGCCGGACAGATACTATGTTGCTCTTTTGATCCTGCATCAAGTTCGTCATATCCAGAAATTTCATCGCTTAAATGTGTAGCCAACAACAGATATCAGTTACCTTTGGAAAGCGAACACAAAAGTCTGATTGTATTCTCGGATAAATATGACACTGACAGAATTATCCCCAAGACCTATGGGACATCACAGATACCAGTCAGAGACTGGGAGCCAATCCTAACAGATGAGAATGTAACAAATAGCCCAGTATGGGAAAAAGTGAACAAACTCTTTGAATTATGCGTTGAGTACAATCTCCCGTTCAGGACATTCCATGAACTTAATGCTATTTCGACTAGACCATATCTGCTTGCCAAGTTTGTCATCTCATTGTTCTTTGATGGCAAAGAAGACTACTTAATGGCGGGTCTTGGACGTTTCGAAAGCGAGCTCGGAATTGCTCTGCAGTGGATCAGATTCCAGCAATGGAACGAAGCAATGGGTGATTTCAGCATCTTACCGGAAAAAATCCGAGAGCGACAGAGTGCTAAGTTCTTTGAATTCTTCCGCACCCTGCTCGCCACTTCGAGAGCTGAAAAGTTCGAATCAGCAATCTTGAATCCTAACGTGACTATACACAGTATATCAAACGAAGCACTCACAAACATAAGGCAGTATTCAGCCATTCTGATTAACCAGGGCGGACGATTGCCAACGTATCCTATACAATTATTGAACAACTACTACAGAGGTGACATTCCTAATGTACAGAAGACGTTAATTAACAGCATCCTTTCCATTCTGGAATATCTTACAGGCAAAGAAAACTCTCTATGGGATTATACCGAAGAGACGAAGAGAAGAGTAATCAACTTTTATAGAACAGAATTCGGCAGTTTATTCACTTATACCACAGAAAAAATAATTAAATAACATGAAATATTCAGAATTTTACAAACAGGCTAACGACCAACTGATTGAATCCCTGAGCAACATGTGGTTCCGTGGTCATCCTGATGCATTAGACCACTTCAAACAGATGGTTGCAGAGCGCGAACCACTGCTGTCCGAACCGGTTTTTCAGACAATCTTCCCTTGGAGGAACTCCGAGTGCGACTTTTTGCAGCATGCCACTAGACTTGGCATCCTTGAGGAATCCTTTGTAAGAAGTCTTGATTCGGTTCAAGATGAAGATTACAGGTTTCCACTTGACAGATACCCATACACACATCAGACAGAGAGTTGGGCAAGGATGCTTGACAAAAATGACCGCAAAACAATCATCGTCACTTCCGGCACAGGATCAGGTAAGACTGAATGTTTCATGATTCCTGTTTTACAGGATCTTCTTCAAAATAAGAAGGATGGTATTCAAGCCATCTTCCTATATCCGCTGAATGCCTTGATGAACGATCAGCAGAAGCGAATTGATGAGTGGTGCAAGGCTGTTTCGCCACAGATTCGATATGCAATCTATAACGGAGACACTCCGGAATCTGTCTCGAAAGCCAAAAAGACACAAGCCTATCCTCAGTTAATATGCCGAGAAGATATCAGAAATAACCCACCACAAGTGCTGTTCACTAACCCTACCCTGCTCAATTACATGCTGGTAAGAAAGAGTGACCAGCCTATCATTGAGAAATCCAGGGCGAACGAAAGTCTGAGATGGATTCTGCTTGACGAGGCGCACACTTACACGGGTTCCGCAGCCACAGAACTTGCTCTCCAGATACGCAGAGTCCTTGATGCCTTTGGAATAGATGACCTAAAGAAAATCAACTTCGCAGTAACTTCAGCAACCATCAGCAGCAATGACCCACAAGCTAAGCAGGATCTTATCAGCATGGTTGCCAAGCTCACAGGCAAAGATAAGAATGATATCGTGATCATTGAGGGAGAAAGAATTATACCTCGACTTGATCAAAGCAAGGTAACTACAGCAGTCCAGCAGATCAACTCAAGCTACGGACTTAGCATATCTCCTGCGACGATTGACGATCTTCGATTGAAGCTCAATACCAATCCTGCTCTTTCATTATCTGAAATCAGCGAAGCACTTGGTCTACAAACAACAGACAGAAAAACACAGCTTGGCTTGGTTGACCTTCTGGGTGACAAGATTGCAGGGCTCAATGTCAACGGAAAACCTGATGCACTCTTGCCTACCAGAATGCACTTGTTCATCAGAGCTATCAACGGTATATTCACTTGCAGCAACTCATTATGTCCATCAGGCATAGCATCTGACTTACATCTCGGAGCATTAACCACATACCAGGAAGCGAACTGCCCTAATGATGACTGCAAATCTCCTATGCTTGAAGTAGTAAGATGTGGAGACTGTGGTGGTTTGCTCATCATCGGTGAGGAAGATCAGGACGGATATCACATGCGAATCAATCAAAGGCCAGACGATGTGGATCTGTTTGAAGACCTTGATGACGACGATAGCAATGACATAACAGGCAAGGCCCTGTTTATTGTAGGCATGACCGACAAGCCATGTCCTCGTCACAACATAGAGACCAACTACGTATACTTCAATGCAAGGAATAGATGCATCAACAGGTCTTCAACACCAGGTAGCGGATACTTCACAGAGTGCCTGTCGGGCGACCGCAAAATCTGCCCACATTGCGGTAAGACACTGTCATTCAAAGACCTGAAATCATTCTGTGTCGGAGCTCCATTCATGGGGCGCACATTATCTAGACTCATTCTCGAGCAGGCAGAGCATGATACCAAGAACACTGATGTTGTTCATGGTGGTCAGAAATATATCACATTCACAGATAGCAGAAGTGGCACAGCCAAATCCGCTATGCACAGCAATATGGAGGTCGAAAGAAACTGGATCCGTGGAGGAATTTTCCAGATTCTCTCCGATAAACGCAGGGACAATTATTCACCAGGTGGTCTTGACAAGGATGACCAGGAAGAACTTGATGCTTATATGGCAATGCCATCTAGGCCAAAACGATTACAGGACAGGTATGAAGAGCTGCTTGAAAAGGCTAAAGGTGGCGAACCTGACACTGTAGCTCTGTCATGGAAAGACCTGTTCCAAAGACTTGATCCAGACAGGAACTCTGCCCTTCTCTTCCAGCACATTGCTGATGCACGCAAGCGAAATATCAGCAAATGGGGTACATATCAGCCAGGATCGAAAGACAACTACATGACTGCGCTGATGATCAATCAATTCGGACGTATTCCAAGAAGGGAAAACTCTCTTGAAACATTGGGTTTAGTTCATCCTGTATATCCTCAGTTGAAAAATGTCATGTCCGTACCGGCTCAATTAGCTGGAACATTCAATATTGACGAGTGGAGAACTTTCCTGAAGATTTGTGTTGACTACTTTATCAGAGAGAACTACCACTATACTATTCCGACTGGTGCTGGTATTTATCTCGTGCAGGATAGCTATACTTCGGACATCTATGGTCCTACTTGTTCAAAAGAGGATAAGAAGAAATGGCCACAGCTTGTCAAGGAAAACGACAAATTCAGAGAGCCACAGAACAGGATCATAACACTGCTGTGCGCTACACTTGGATACGATGACATCCAGAACATCAGCGATACAGAACAGACAAGAATCAATGAGATTTTAAAAGAGGCCTGGAGAGTTCTCAAGACCCGTGTTCTCATAGAAACAGATACAATTTCGCAAAACAGCGATGATCACGGATATAAGCTTGACCTGACCAACGGTGACAAGGTTAAGTTTGAGCTTATGACTGACGGATGGATATGTCCTGTCGACCATGTAATCGTGGATTGCAAGCTTAAGGATTTCAGCCCAAGACTCAAAGGCTATATCAATCCAGACAATATTGAAAGATATAGAATTCATGAGCCTTCACTTCATTATGCTTTCTTTCCGTATGCGAATCACCGCAAGCTTGTTTCACCAGACAGAGACATGGCAGAGGTTACTACTGAAGAGATCACTAAGTGGATTGAGGAAAACTGGAGTGAGCAGAAGGCACGAGGACAATTCTCAGATATCATACAATCAATCATTGAAAACCGTAAGATCTTCCTGACTGCAGAGCACTCCGCTCAGCTTAGTTCCGAGATTAGAGAAAACTCTGTAGTCAACTTCAAGAAGGGACTCCTTAACGTACTTGCTTGCTCGACAACCATGGAGATGGGAGTCGACCTAAGTGGTATTACTGAGGTTGTCATGAATACCGTACCGCCAAAGCCATCCAACTATCTTCAGAGAGCAGGACGAGCAGGACGTAGGAGCGAGTCTAAGGCTATGGCCCTTACCTTCTGCAGCTCTACACCAGTAGGAAACATGGCTTGGGAAAACCCAATGTGGCCAATGACACACCCTATCAAGATGCCTAGCATCAAGATGGAGAGCCATGCTATTATTCAGAAGCATCTGAATTCGGCCTTCTTTGCCCTATATGTGAAATCCTTGAGCGGCTTAAGGATCACTACAAGCGTGGCAGATTTCTTCGACACAAACACTTGCGATGATTTCCTTACAAAGATTGATGACATCCGCTTATACGTTGATCCGATTGAGTCAATCGAATGGGAGAAGACAAAAGGCAAGATTACTGTCGACACTATCCTGGAACAGAGTACATTTGACGAACGTCTGCTCACATGCAAGGATGAACTGATAAGAGTTCGCGACGTATACAACACACAGGTAAAGATGATGAATGACTCTTTAGCTGTCATTCCGAACACCTCTCCTGCTTTTACAGCTGTACTTAGAAGACTTAACTCTTACAAAGACCAGAAGATTCTTACATTCCTATCTGAAAACGGATTCCTTCCGTCAGCAGGAATGCCTATCGGACTTGTGGAATTTGTTACAGGTCATCCGAAGAAGAGTGACAAGGAGGAATACCGCCACGACAGCTACCCTAGCAAGCATATCAGCCAGGCAATTTCCGAATATGCCCCAGGGAATCAGATTGTCATAAATGAATGGTGCTACGAATCTGCTGGTATTGGAATGAAGAACTCATTTGCAGACACAGACAGATACATCATTCAGCAATGTACTAAGTGTAAGTACACATCTGTTCATAGAGGTACACCTCTCAAAGAGTGCCCTTGCTGCCATGGCAAAGACACGATGAAGGGTGTCTGGGACAGCATGTTTACAGAGATCATTGAGCCAGTTTCATTCACTGTTGATTATAACGCAAGCAGCAAGCGTAAGCTCGAGACTACAAAGATGGGCTTCACCAGACCAATGCTCCTGCGTATGCAGCCTTGGGCGCAAAAGAGCAAAGGTGCTAAGTGCGTTATACGATCTTCAGATGAGACAAACTCTAGTCAAATGTCTGAAATACTGTTCTACAACGCTGGTGCTAACGGCAGAGGATACGCATATTGCCCATACTGCGGTAGGGTTGAATCCGAGCCTAGCGATGGTCAGAATCTGATGGACGCTCACAAGAGGATTGACAGTGATCAAGTCTGCGACGGTAATGGACATGTAAGAAACAACGTGCTCCTGGTAGGTCGCTATCAGACAGACTTTGTAGAAATCAAGATTTACGACCAGACTGATACTGAAATAACAGATCAGGCTACCCTATACTCACTTGGTGTCGTTTTATGCAGAAAGCTATCAGAGATTCTGGGCATAAATGATGGTGAAATAGGATTCGGGTTGAATAACGACTTTGGCTCTATCTTCATCTATGACACAGCCATCGGAGGTGCCGGATATTCAACTCTGTTCAGAGACTACAAGGATATCGTATTTGACGAGGCTCTCAACTTTCTGAAGAGCTGTTCCTGCAACTGTGCATGTACCAAGTGCCTGATTGATAGACAGACACAGTGGCACATTGATAATCTTGACAGGAATAAGGCGATTGCTTGGCTTGAACTGGAGGTACAAAGCAGACAGGCTTCACCATTTGCATTGAGTAACTTCCCAGATGCAAAGAGTCTGACATGTGACATTAGTGGAGAAATCTGTCATCTGATTAACTCCAATAATGTTGATAAGGTTCAGTTCTTTATTGACAGCGACACATCGCAGTGGAATCTCTCACACTTCAAATATCATAAGATATTGAAGGCGGCTAGAAGAAAAGACATTTCATATGTACTTGACAAGTCTATTGACTTCAGCTCACTAGACTCAGCAAACCTTGCTCAGTGTGTGGATGTCCTAATGGATAGCGTAGAGTTTGAGTCTGGAACCATAAACAAGGCTGTCGTGCCTCTTATGATGGTTACATTCTCGGATGGAAAGAGACTTCTGTACTTCGGAGAGAATAATCCTATCGGTATGAATGCCAAATGGGGCGAAGGAAAAGTTTACTATGCAGAGTACACAATCCCATTCAACCCAAGCGGTATTTCCAAGTTAGGATTGATTCAGAACCTTCACAGCACTTCAGTAGCAATGCATTACTCTGTATACGACAGCAGTGTACCTGGCAAAGATTTGCTGAACACACTCATTACTGCTAGTGCAGAGCCAAGTAAGTGGAATAGAATCTTCAGCACGGTAAACGGCAAGTCAGTTGACGTTGAGTTCAATGACAAACATCTGAACTCCCCTATGGCATGCTACATTCTTTGCTGTCTGATCAAACAATGCAAGGAGAAGTTTAATCTCACGATCAACAACATAACACTTAACCTGGAAGGACATATCGATGATCCATATTATAAGGACCACACATTGGAACAACACTTCCAAAGTTGGAATGATCAGGAATCTGTCTTGAATTCATACTTCCAGACACACCTAGGCATTACACCTGTGATTACGAGAACTCCTATTTACCAGCATGAAAGGGATCTCATATTCACTGGACCAGACTTCCAGTTTGTGATTCTCCCTAATGGTGGTATTAACTGGGGGTGGAAGATTGATAGGAGAGCGCCGGAGAATGTTGGCCTCTTACTCCCAACAGACCTTGCACACGCTAATGCGATGGCTGTTCTGTTCAACTACAAGAGAAGGATTACCTTCACAATAACTCTCAAATAACAAACTAATCCCTATAGAAAATCTTCCTTGTATGATGTTAGTACAATCACACAAGGAAGATTTTTTTAGTTTCTATGATTGATGCACTCTAAATGTACCTTCAAAATCCACCCCTGTAGCAAAATCAAATGTACCACTCGTTAACTAGTGCTAGCATGGTTAGTACAGATCCTTCAGAATGGTCGCAAACGGTATAACTTTTCCTCCGGAAAAAGCAAGTTATGTAACATGGATCTCAAAATAGTCCTTTGACTTAATGTCATCACAGAACAATTCCTCAACATGATATCACACTAAACCCTTTGAAAACTCAAAATTCACTCGTCTTACAACCCCCACTGTTCAAATCTCGCCCGAACATCATCCATCGGCAACCGAACATTCATACCTGCCAATTCGCTTAGGCGCAGCGCAGCTTCTTGTGGGGAGATGATGGCATGTTTCACAAGTTCATCAAAGACGAACAGCACACCAGAGACAACCACGCCTTCTCCCTCTGCCCTTTTTCGTAAAGTCCTGTCACCTGTCAGCAGCCTTGCTCCTTCTAGCATTTGTGTATATACCAGAACAGAGCAATCTTCAAAGAAGACATTCACAATACCTCACCACATTTTCATACTGATCTCCTTGCGTCAATTCGCTCATTACAAAGTCCGTTGTATGAACATTGTAAGGCAGCTTAAAGAAACTGTCCAGAAGACCGCACGAATGTAAGTCAATGAAAATGTTCGTATCACTTACTATTATCTCCATCACACAAGTTCAAGTTTACTCTTGACCTCCTCCATTGATTCATTAAGCAGAACCGCTGCCTTTGAACAAGAAATCATATCGCTGGCTAGCGCCCTGTAGACAAGGCGTTCAAAACGTCTTGATTCTTCTATTCCCTTATAAACAGATGCCTCTACTGCAATTTTAAGATCTGGATATTGGTTCTTCTTTATGCAGAAAGAAGTATATTTAGAACCACTGATCACTCCCAAAGTCTTTGCTTTGAACATCAGAGCATCCACTGAGATTCCGTATATCGCCTGCAGCACTTTCAACTCTCGCAATGAAATATCATAACGCTTTTCACCCATGACATCAATGAAGACCTCGCGTGAGATCAGCATTTCATTAGCAAACAGATTACAGAGCCTTTCTTTCTCCTTTTTCTCCATCACTTCCGGCAAGGACATAACGAGGTGAGCAAGTTCGTGCAAAGCAGTAAAACGAAGCCTCTCCACATCAAAAGACTTATTTACAACCACGAATGGCATATTTTCATCATTGTTTATATAGCCACTCAAACCATCAAACGAAGTGTCAGCAGTAATTTCTACGACCTTGATATTTTTTGACTCAAGGAGATCTATGACGCTCATTATGCCATCTTCCCCAAGATTCCATGAGCACTTCAACCTCTTGGTCAATTCATAAACATCCTTATCAACTGTTACCGGAATGCCTTTGATTGGGTTTACAAAGGAAGGAGTATACTCCCATAGAGCTTCAATCTCCAGATATCTTTCCAGGATGTCTCGTATCTCCTCCTTTATGGATTCAACCTCCTTGACTCCCATTTTTGCCTTCTTACGGAACTCAATGTTGCTGATTGCAAACTGAGACTCTCGAAAAAAGTAATCAGGCTTGACGCCTAGAGCCTGAGACAGCAGGATCAATATTTGTGATCCTGGGAGGCTCTCGCCTCTTTCATATTTGGAGATTGCCTGCTTGGAAACCGCATTTCCTATTTTTTCGCAAAGGGCGTCCATTGAAAGATTGCGCATGATTCTGGCTCTCTTTAACCGGTCGCTGAATATTTCGTTGAACTTATTCATAAGTTTTGGGTTTATTGGTTTACAAAATTAAGCACTATTTTTAATTTGTCAACTTTTATAACAAATTATACGCCAATTCTCTTATTTTGTTTCATCCAAGAAAATCTCAATGAATAATTGAACCGAATATACTATAATCCACAAGTATTCATTAACTTTGAAATCAAACCTACCAAGGATATAAATGATGTCACAAAATCCCTACAACAAAAAAATCTACAAGCTGACAGCCCTGGATTTCGCAATCCGGGATGCCCTGAATGAACCCATGATCTGTGGCTATAGCATAACTGACAAGAAGGAGCTATATTACAATTATATGAGTAATGAAGCATGGGAGGAATTCAAGAATGATATGTCCTATGAGCATAAGCAACAATACAAAGATGGGCACGGAGGTGAGCTTAATGAAAAAGATGGTACGCCACCCAAGATGGCGTCATTCGGCTCATCGAGCAGATTAATCTATTTGCTTTCTAAGGATGTTGCGGGTTTCAGTTTTGAGGAGAAGTTGACCACAAAAGTCGGAGGTCCTGCAAACCTTGACGGCTATCTTAAAACCGAAAAACACGACATCTATGTAGAAGCAAAGTGCAGGGAAATTTACGGATCGTATGCAAATCAGGAGATTTCCAATGTTTATAAGAAAGTGTACGACTTTATCCATGATAGGAACGGCTTATTTGGCTATCGTGCTACGGAAATCAAAGACGATAAGAGGCATTTCAAATGCACATTTACATGGGATGATAAGGAGATCATACACTTTGATATCAAGCAATTAATATGTCATTTCCTTGGGATTTGCGCTAATATCTTGGATAAGAAGAAGAATGCAAATCCTAATGTGAGGTTCATATACCTCATCTTCAACCCCAACAAGGATACGGACTTCTCTAACGAACAGATCAAAGGTTTTGAAAAGGAAATAAACGAGGACTACAAAAAGACACTTGAAGAAATCTCGTGGTTTGAAGACTTCAGATGGTTATTTAACATCATAATGGAATATCAGATTGCCAAATGCAAATGCAAAAGCAAGTCCAGACCAGCATGGAGTTTCCATTACGAACAAATGGATCAAAAGGATTACGAAAAGTACATGAAGCAATATCGCAATTAATAGAAAAACCTATTGGACAATGTAATAGAAGATGGATGGATTAATTATCTAAACCGTGGTCTATAAGCCTTTTTCAGACTATTAACACCAACACTTCCCCTTTCAATATATATAGTTGCATTTCAAGTTTCCTTAATCAGGCAAAGGTACACCATTCCAGATCAACATTTAGCTATCCCAGACATATCTAGATAAATTCTCATTATTGCATCTAATGCGTTATTTATCTTGGATGGATCGCTTACTCTAAATTCAGACGTGCGTTCAAACACATTCACAGCGGCTGAACCAAGGCCTACACAAAAACGTTTAGAAGATAAGAATACCGGGCGATTGCATAATGAAGAATATGCTTCTTTATATGAATCCGTCGGCGCTCCATCAGTCACGAATACGATAAGCGGTGCAATGTCTGGGGTTCCGATTCTTTGAAGGTCCCCATCTAACTCTGTAAGCGCACATCCTAAGTTTGTTAGTCCTGACGCCTTTAAGTCTATCCAATTATAACCATTGATATTTGCAGGGTTTTCATACTGCCAGTCTGCGCCATTTGAATAAAAAAGAACAGACAAATGCACTTCCGCATCGTTGCTGATCGGATAACTGTGATCAAAGTTCTCTACAAAGAGCCTCATCGTTGTATTAAGTCCGGCAATCCAGTCTCCTTCCATACTTCCTGACACATCAATTACAAAGTACAGATTTGCAATTCTTTTCTTTGAGATGTCAGGTATGATACTATCCTGAGATTGCCCTTTCTCTGACAGAGTAGTCTTGTGACACAACTCAGAACAAATCATAGTCATTTGCTCAAGTAGTTTATTTGTCTTTCTCTGCTCCTCCATATAGGCCTCAAGATCACTCCTTAACTGATGGGCAGATGTTACTATTTCCCTTAATTCTTGAGTTGTATTGTGACGGATGTCCTCAAGATGGGAATGAATGCAACTCTCAAGTGAGTGGAAATGCATTTCCTCACTTTCGCATAGATGTTTTATTCCAGAATCAGTAAGTTCACGCAAATGCAGGACATTACGTTCATTTGACTCCATGATACGGCTAACAGCAAATTGAGATATGCCAACTATTTGATCAAGAGACTTAAGGATATTTTCCTTATATACAGAATCACCCTTCGAATTGCCACCCTTTGATTCCGGAAGCTTCTCCTTGACTGCTTCCACCAATTGATTGATGGCCGTATTGGGAGAGTTGTGATAATCGCAGTAATCAAGCATAGCCAGATACATGATTATGCTATCAGCATATGTTGACTTATCACACCTTATCGGAAGAATGGGCTTCTTATGCCACTGAGCGACACTGACTTCATTTTGAACCCACTGGGAAGCATTGCTGTTTTCAGTTGACACAAAGACGAAAACGGAGGCGTTTTTTATGGCTTGGGCAATTTTAGGAGCGAAAATGTCCCCGGTATAAATACCGTCTTCGTCAATCCAATAAGAGATACCATTCTTTTTGAACGCTGAGGTTATCTTAGAAATAACATTATTGGGAATGAGATTATTATTCTCATCCTTATAATCAGCTCTTGCATAACTGATAAACACGTCATATTTATCTGCTGTCATATTCGAGGTCATTTTCAAAATCCTTAAACTTTGTAAAGTTATTTGATTTTAACGAGAAAGGCAACATAAAGCTTGCTATTAGGCCCCAATAGCGTCAAATATAAGCATCTTCATTTCAAAGAAAAATATTATATTTGCTATTATTCTAGTTTTAAATCCTTTAAGTTGAAAGCAGGTTATGAAGATTGAAGAACAATTAGCTAAGATATACTTAGAAGAAAATTCCGATGAGTTTACCGCCCTTATTACTAAAGCATATATCGATGGGTACAAACACGGCTTAAAGAAAGCGCGCGAAGTATATATTGATGGAATCACTTATTATGATTTGGGGTTACCTAGTGGTACCTTGTGGTCAAATCCTGTTCGTGTTAAACATCAATATACCTATGTAACTTATGATCTCATCAGTTATTATGATGCTTCTGACTTACAATTGCCATCAGTTAAAGATGTCGATGAGTTAATTCAGAACTGCATGGTGACAACAAATCCTGGGAATGTTGCTAAAGATGTTGTTATAACTGGCCCAAACGGTGTTACAATCTCAATTGGAACACAGGATTACAAAAATAACCCTAGTAATCCCAATTCCATATTATGTCGCCGTCAAGGAGAAGAGGTCGCTGAATTAACAAATATGTTCTGGTTAAAATCTGATCCCAAAGAGCATCAAACAATCGTAGGCTTGGTCGACTATAAAAACAAATCATTATCAATGTCAACTCACTTCACTGGATATAAGTTACCGTATCTATTGGTTAAGAAACCTAGGTAGTTTGCGGATGCAAAGAAAGTCAGACGCCTTATATAGACGCAATAGACAGGAAAGATTTCTACACAACGAACTGTGAGGTACCATTCTGATTGCCAGGTCCGCCTACATGCGTGCTTGAGGAAGCAGACAATAGCGCCTCTTCCTTCAAAACAATTCCGAAGAAGAATACAATGGAGCCTTTCGGCTAAAAGGGAACTTAACACAAATTCAAAAGAGACAGCAGCAATGAACAACCTGACAGACCAAGCATGGGAATCTCTAAGAAATAGAGAAACCGCATTTGAAGTTGGAACATACATTTTCAATGGATGCGTGATAACAATCACGGATCTTACAGACCCATATCGATATGTCACTAAAAAAGGTAAACAAGCAACGAAAAGTGCACGATATTGGGGTACAATTCAATTCCCAGACGGACATAAGGAAAGTTTCAAAAAGAAAAGAGGAGGCGAAATAGCACGCGAAACAGGTTTTTATGTTGAAGATGAGCAAGATAAATATGAGTTAGAGGGCGATGCTTACCTTTTGCCTTATCTTAGAAAATAATCTCAACCCTAATTTTTTCAATCCGAGACCCCATGCCAACCAACCCAACCCATACCCAACCAATCTACCTGCTGATAAACACTTCGACTGCGAACAAGGAGAATCTTGATGCGTGGTTGAATTGCATAAGATTATTGGTGGACACTCTCAGGCAGCCTGCCTATGAGTCGATGTCTATCCATCTTTCGTTAGTAGGGTTTGACGGTTCTGTCAATACCCTGCTTCCATTGTCCCCTATCTCGTCGTTCAGTATGCCGGAAGTGTCATGCGGCGATGGAAAGATGTGGCTCGGAGCCGCAATGATAGGCCTTAAGTCACTCATAGTGCAAGATAGGCTTCATTACCCAGATTGCGTTTTCAAGAAACCCTTAGCCTTCATTTTCACAGACAATGACCTTGAAGAGGACATCAAAGGTGAGATGTCGGCTTATAAAAAGGGGGCAGGTAATAACATACATATCTGCACATCCAATGAAGGCAAGGGGAACAAGACATACGCTAAGATCAGCAAAAGGATAGTTGCCGCGAAGGAATTTGATGAGGAATTCGTGCGTTCTGCGATGACGTGGGTGTCGGAATCCATTATTAAGGACGTGGAAACATTCAATATAGAAAGCGACTTTAAAGACACCTCAATTGTGAGATATCATTGTCGTTCTTTCAAAGGGATTTATTTACGAAAAACTTTGAAGTCAGAGGAATCCATGCCTCAAAAGCGCAAACCTGTCACCTACGAAGCCTCATATCCTGAAGATGCCTTGACGAAAAGGATGAATGTTGAGGAACTTGAGAGAATGAAGGAAGAGGAATTAAGAAATCTGGCATTTGAGAAAGCCAAGTCGGCGAGACTCACTAGATATAGTCGAGATGATGAATTTTCTTCTTACGCCGGTGGACTATCAGGGTGTCTTCTCATGGGGTTTATGGTAACGCCATCTGGCCAGGAAAACGAGATCAGAGAGATAGAAGAGCGTATTAGGGCAATAGAGGAAGAAATCTCTAAGGCACAGGAAGACGTCGCAGACATGGTCTACTCTTCGGTGTTTGCGCCTGCGGAAGTGAAGCGTCGATCACGCATGGTCACTCAGGTATATCTGCACCTGCACGAAGAGGCCGACACAGTATGCTCTCTTGCCAAAGAATCCCTGAAAAGAGCCGAAAGGAGGGATTACATTCCACTTTCCGTCAAGTTAAACAAAGGCGACAAGGTCGATATTGATTTCCAGATTTACGGAGAGGATCTTCTTATGTCTGAACGTAAGTCAGTAGTATGGCAGGGATCATTCACAAAGTGTTCGTTCTCTTATTTTGTGCCGGAACACATTGACGTAGACGAACTCTACTGTGAAGCATACCTTTCGGTCAACGGAGCCATGGTCGGAGAGATTAGTTTCACGACCCAGATCGTGGAGTCTCCTAAAAGCCTCAAGCCGGAGGTACACTCACGCCAGTTCAAGAAGATCTTCATTTCATATGCCCATGCGGATGCTGATTCTGTAAAGGGACTGGCGTTGGCATACAAACTCCAAGGAGTGGACTATTTCTTTGACAGGCACAGCATCAATGCCGGGGACATTTACGAGGAAATGATAGATGAGTACATCGACTCCGCAGACCTTTTCATATTGTGCTGGTCGCAGAATGCGGCCGCAAGCGAATATGTACAGAAGGAGAGAAGAAGAGCCATGACACATGCATATCCGCAAAAGAGCAGAGAAGAGGCGACCCTGAAGATCCGCCCCGTAAGCATCGCCCCTAAAGCCGACCTTCCGGATGATATGAGCAGCATATATCACTTTGAATCCATTGTCTAAGACCCAATGATAACCCAAACAACATTCAACCTTACAGCCAGGCGAAGAGGCTGCCATCTGGTGACGCAGGAGGTACTTGAACATCTGCAGAAGCCGCTGCCGAAGGCGGGGCTGCTCAATCTGTTTGTGCAGCATACTTCGTGTGCACTGTCGATCAATGAGAACTATGATCCGGACGTGCGTACTGACATGGAGGCGATCATGAACCATGTTGTCAAGGAAAGCGAGCCGTATTATGAGCATACAATGGAAGGGGCTGATGACATGCCAGCGCACGCAAAGTGTTCCCTCTTCGGGGTGAGTCTGACTATTCCGATCACCGACGGGAAGCTAAATCTGGGTACATGGCAGGGCATTTACCTATGCGAGTTCCGCAACCATGGCGGTTCACGCAGGGTTGTGGCTACTGTTTATGAGTAGGAATGTGAACTTCCTCCGGAATGTCATAGATGCGTAATCACCCAAATAAAAGCAGCCATGATAGCCACAAATTACTGACCTAGTGAAATCACAAGGCCGCCTTGGCAGATGATTATAGTTTTTAACTTAAAAACCAAGAATACCTCAAGAAAG
>JAEIGA010006674.1_pt1 | contig 17584 bp, 12 predicted proteins | sample 9270691 | NCBI WGS metagenome assembly JAEIGA01 (sample SAMN17057246, study PRJNA624740) | gut metagenome | biome: biome; isolation source: fecal sample | host: Bos grunniens | place: China: Xizang | collected 2019 | reverse complement strand
TCAAAAATTTTTGTATACGTTTCATCTATAAAAGTAAATGAATGAAGATGTTTATCAGAAAAAAGGTCCAATTTGATAATGTTATATTTGATATAGTGAATGAAACACATATTTTTTTCTTTTTATTAAAAAAATGTGTAATTTTGCAGTGATATCAAAAGAACTATCTATTATAAACTATCTAAAACTAATATTGCAACACAAAACCAACCAATGAGAAGAAATGTTTTTACTGCAATGTTGCTGTTGTCTGCCATAGGTGCAACGGCACAGAATCCTATCATCCGTGACCAGTTTACGGCTGATCCGACGGCTCGCGTATTCAACAACAAGGTGTATCTCTATCCATCACACGACATCAAGCCTCCTGTTGGACAGCGACAGGATTGGTTCTGTATGGAAGATTACCACGTTTTTTCATCAGAGAATCTGACCGACTGGACAGACCATGGCATGATTGTTACCCAGAACAAAGTGCCTTGGGTAAGACCTGATTCTTATTCTATGTGGGCGCCAGATTGCGTTTACAGAAACGGGAAGTACTATTTCTATTTCCCATCTGCTCCAGCGCAAGGTGGAGGCTTTGCTGTTGGTGTAGCCATAGCAGACAATCCAGAGGGACCATTCATTCCTGAGCCAGAACCAATTAAAGGAATTAATGGCATCGACCCATGTGTGCTTCAGGCTTCAGATGGCAATGCTTATATTTTCTGGGGTGCAGGACGCTGTGCTAAACTCAAGGAAAACATGAAGGAACTCGCTGACGATAATCCAAAGGAAATCGTTAAGTGGGGTAATCGCGAAATGGAGATGGTAGGCGTAAACTGTCTTAAAGACTTGCCTAACCGCCAGGCTGAAGGCCCATTTGCTTTCGAGTATAATGGAAATTATTACCTGACTTATCCATACGTGAGAGAAAATACAGAAGTTCTCGCATACGCTATGAGCAAGAATCCAATGGGTCCATACGAATATAAGGGACTTATCATGGCAGAGCACGCTAACGGCTGCTGGACAAACCATCACAGCATCATTAATTATAAGGGTCAATGGTATCTGTTCTATCACCACAATGCTTACTCTCCAAAGGACGACAAGCGTCGTTCTGCTCAGATTGAGAAATTGTACTTCAATGCTGACGGAACAATTCAGGAAGTGAAGCCTACATTGCGTGGCGTGGGTATCAGCAAGGCTACTAAGCGAATCGAGTTTGACCGCTACAGCAAGGCAAGCAAGGGTGTGGAAATCGCATTCCTTGACACGCTGAACACTTTCGAAGGCTGGGAAGCAGCACTTCCATCTAAGGGCAGCTGGATTTCTTATAATGATGTAGATTTCACTGGACTGAACAATAGCTACATGATTGCTAACGTGATGGCTCATGAAAATACCGAATTCACAATTAGAGAAGGTAGCGCTAAAGGTAAGGTGATTGCTAAGGGCAAGATTGTTTGCAAGACAGAAGGTGTGCGTCCTCGCGACTACAGTGGCCGCTGGATGAATGTGACAGCTCCTGTACAATACATACCAAAGGGTGTTGTTGACCTGTACTTCTGCTGTGACGGTGCTGCTGTGCATGTGGACTGGGTACAGTTTAAGAACCGTGAAAAGTATTACTCTCCTGCTGCTGCAACGGCAGCAAAGCCAGATGCTGATGGCTTTATTCGCCGCTGGTTAGTGTTGGAGCCTATCAATAAGCCTAACCCAACAAACACTGTGTTTACTGACAGCTATCTGCGTGACGCTTTTGGCAAGGAATATTACAAAGGACAGTTCACTACAGTTCCTGTTGACGGACAGAAGGTGAAGGTGGAAAAGCAGACGCTGAAATGGCATGCGCTGGACAGCGAGAAGTACAACCTGAAGCTGTTCCGTTTTGCTGAAGAAAAAAGTGAGCAGGTATACGGTGTGCTCTTCTGGGCTGTAACTATCATTGATTGCGAGGAAGATATTAAAGATGTACGTTTGGCAGTAGGTTCAAACTCAGCATCAATGTGGTGGCTGAATGGCGAAGAAGCGTTGTTGCTTTCAGGTGACCGCCGCATGGTGAAGGACGATGGTATGTCACCACGTTTGACATTGAAGAAGGGTCGCAACATCCTTCGCGGTGCCGTTATCAACGGACCTGGCATGAGTGACTTCTGTGTTCGCTTCATCGACGAAAAGGGACAGCCTGTAAAGAATATTAGCATTAACCACAAATAATTTAAAATAAGGAAAGAAATGAAAAATCTTCGCAATATATTGAGTGCCGCAACAATGCTGATGGCACTTTCATCTCAAGCACAAGTAGGACAGCCATATATCCACGACCCTTCAACACTTGCTGAATGTGATGGCAAGTACTATACTTTCGGCACAGGAAGTGGCGGACTGATTTCAGAGGACGGGTGGTCATGGAAAGGCGGTGCAGTTCGCCCAGGTGGCGGTGCTGCTCCTGACGTACTGAAAATTGGTGACAGATACCTTGTCATCTATGGTGCAACAGGTGGCGGTCTGGGCGGCGGACACAATGGTCGTATCTTGACAATGTGGAACGAGACTCTTGACCCTAACTCCCCTAAGTTCAAGTACACTGATGCTATTGAAGTGGCTGCATCTGACGGTTTGGAAGACAATGACGCTATTGACCCAGGATTGTTGCTCGACCCAACTACAGGACGCCTGTGGGCAAGCTACGGTACTTACTTCGGTAACATTCGTCTGATTGAGCTTGATCCTAAGACGGGTAAGCGTGTTGAAGGTAACGAGCCACTCGACATCGCTATCGACTGTGAGGCTACAGACCTTATTTATCGTGATGGATGGTACTATCTGCTAGGTACTCACGGCACTTGCTGCGATGGTGTAAACTCTACTTATAATATTGTAGTAGGTCGTTCACGCAAGGTAACAGGCCCTTACATCGACAATGTTGGTCGTGACATGTTCCATGGTGGTGGCAAGATGGTTATTGCTGCAGGCGACCGTGTGTGTGGTCCTGGTCACTTCGGACGTACTGTGATTGACGAAGGTGTAGAAGTGATGTCATGCCACTATGAAGCAGATTTTGAACAAGGCGGAAGAAGCGTATTAGGCATTCGTCCACTGCTCTGGAAGAATGGATGGCCTGTTGCTGGCGACCGTTTCAAGGAGGGGACTTATGAAATCGAGTCTGAACGCCGCGGATACGCGCTGGAGCTTGCAGTGGATTTTGTTCGTATGAAGCAGGAGCGTCAAGCTTGGTTCAGACAGGAAAACAATACACCAATTAAGCCTGTACCAAACCAGACATTGGAAGAAGTGATTGACACATGGCCAAAGGGTGACATCCCTGCACGCATTGGTGATTACATGTTCCGCCCTCATCAGAAGTGGACAATCACGGCAGTTCCTGAAGCAGGAGGCTACTTGAGCAATCCTTACTTCAAGATTACTATTGAGGGAACAAACCGTGCACTGGCTGCTACAGACAAGACTGAAGTGACAACTGTTCCAGAGTTTACTGGTGCAGACGAACAGCTGTGGCGTATCGAACAACTGACCGACGGAACATTCCGTATCATGCCAAAGGTTATCCCAGGCCGAAAGGGCATCAACACAAAGTTTGTCCTCTACTCTGCAGGAGACAGCACACCAACTTTGGCTGAATATGACTTTAACTCAGACAATTCAAAGTGGAATTTCCGCAACCACTAATCAAAAGGATGTGAAAAAACATTCTTTGAAAGGTCATTGAAAATCAGTATAGGGGGATTATGTGCGTATCATAATCCCCCTTAATCATCTAAAACATGAAAAACTATGGCAGAGTCAAAAATGCGTGTCGGCATCGTGGGCGCAGGATGGATTGCTGAAAAATGTGCCATTACACTGAATGGGATAGAGGGAATAGATTGCTATGCCATTGCCTCGCGTTCACAAGAAAAAGCAAATGCTTTTGCTGCAAAGTGGGGAGTTCTGAAAGCTTATGGTTCTTATTCAGAACTTATTCAAGATGAGCAAGTAGATTTGGTATATGTAGCCACCCCTCATTCACATCATTATGATATTACGCGTGAAGCCATTTTAGCAGACAAACCTTGCCTGGTGGAAAAGGCTTTTATGGCTAATCTCCGTCAAAGCCAGGACATTGTACAGTTAGCGAGGGAGCGGAAAGTTTTCATTGCTGAAGCCATCTGGACAAGATACCAGCCGGCTGTTCAAATGATTCGACAATTGATTGCCAGCAACAGAATCGGCACTCCTCGACTGATTACTGCAACATTGGGTTACAGCATGGGTGACAAGCCGCGCATCATGCGTCCGGACTTATGTGGAGGCGCATTGCTCGACTTAGGTGTCTATGCTATTAATTTTGTACGTATGTTCTGTGACAGTGCTATTGAAAACATTGAATCACAATGTGTCAAATCCGATACAGGAATGGATCTCAGCAATGCTATTTCGATGCGTCTTGCTAATGGGGTTCTCGCCAATGTACAGTCATCAGCCTGTTGTGTTGGCGATAATATTGGCGTGATAGCAGGTACAGATGGTAATCTGATTATCGACAACATTAATAATCCTCAGCATATCCGTGTAAACACACATGATCGTGTTTTTGTGGAAGATATTGCTGTACCTCAGCAGATTACAGGCTATGAATATCAATTCATTGCCTGCAAGGAAGCCCTTGCTCAAGGATTGTTGGAGCCAATTCAAATGCCGCTTGAAGAAACACTCTACATTATGCAGCTCATGGATGAACTGCGTAAGAAGTGGGGAGTTGTCTATCCTTACGATTAGGAGGCTGGTAAAGGTTACATGATTGACATTTTTCATCTTCTTTAATATCATTATTATAGCGTGATATTCAATTCTACAAGAAAGTAGGATTTACATAACAGAATGAATGATGATATTAAAAGCAATTTTTGATGATTTGTTTGTATATGTCCCGAAACTTAACGTATTTTGTAAAATAATTAATAAACTAATTTTAAAACTCTAATACATAAAAACATGAAAAGTTTTATTAGACTTGCTTTAGGCTTGACCATTTTATGCTTTTACGCTTGCGAAAAAGCTGTTTCTTTGGAAGATTATACAGACTCAGCCAATGCCACACTCTATGTGCGCACGATGGCTGTTTCCACAAGCGAGGAAGAGGATATAAGCTACCCTATACAAGTGTATGTCTTTAACGGGCAGAAATGTGCCGCTTTGCAGACTATTACTGATGAGAGCCAGACTCTTAGCATACCGTTGGTGGAGGGTAATTACTCGGTTCTTGCTATAGGCGGAGCATCTTCTGACACTTATAGTTTGCCGACTCAGGCAAATGCTGTTCCTTCTATGGAAATAACGCTTCAAGAAGGCAAAAGCCATGCAGACCTGATGTTGGCAAAGAGCAATGTTACACTTGTTGATGGCGGAACCAATACATTGACCCTTGCCATGGAAAGAAAGGTGATGCAGCTGCAAAGTGTGGTTTTGGAGGGAATACCTTCTGCAGCAACAGCCGTATCAGTGACCATCTCTCCATTGTGGGAAAAGTTGAATGGAACTGACTTTGCAGGAGAGACAGGAGCACTGACGGTGGCACTGACAAAAGAAACTGGAAGCAGAACATGGAAACTTGCTAATTCGCAATATCTGCTTCCTCCTTCTGACAGCCCGACCGCAATAACTGTGAATGTAGTCAAATCGGAAGGAACATCCAGCTATACGTATAACACAGCAGAACAGCTGGAGGAAGGATATAAAATCAATATTGAGGGTACTTATACAGAAGCAATTGGTGTCACGCTAGGTGGAACTATTACCGGTTCTGTATGGAAAGGCGAGAAGAATATCTCGTTTGAGTTCAATGAAAGTGGTAGCACTGGGGTAGAAGATGAGAATACAGGCAATGAAGGCGGTGCAGGAGAAGGAGAAAGCTCGGAAGAAGAAACCCCTGTTATAGGCGATATTCCAGCTGTTGGCAGCATTTATCAGGGTTGTTATGTTCTTTCTGTTAGTAAAACAGATGGCACAGCTGAAGTATTGCTTCTTTCGCCCAATCCGAAGGTCATGAGCTATGCTGACAAAATCGAATCTGATGCGGCATTGGCTGCTATAGATGCGGCATTGCCCGATTGTGCCGTAGATGGTATCAGTGGCTGGCGATTGATGACAGAAGAAGAGGCTAACATTGTGCTTCAGCATAGAACTTCAATTCCCAATTTTGATAAGTCTGGAAAATATTTATATACGAATGCTGAAGGGGAATTGAGAGTCGGTACCATTCAAACCACTGTTTCAAATGGCTGGACTTTCAACAAAGGCGACATCCTTCGTCCCGTTGCTATTATCCAAATCCAGGCAGAAGAGTAAGATTCTTACAGCGTACCCCTCGGGTACGATACATCGCACCCCTCGGGTCCGCTATGTCGGACTCGAGGGGTGCGGTTTTTATTGAACGAAGAAAATCGTTGGATTTACTTTTTCTTTCCTCTTCCTTTTTCGAGATATTGTTGCAGGGCATCAAGGTCGGAATGCTGGGTGATGTCGTATTCTGCTTGGTCGTAGTTGCCTTGCACGAGCGTGACTGTACCGTCCTTGGCAAGGTAGAATGCATCAAATCCGAAGAATTTCTTGACGAAGGAAACTCGTTTGCGAGGGTCTTGTCCAAGGATGACGGAATAGAATTCTTTGCGGGTGTCGCAGCCCACTTGGAGTAGGGATCGGATGTCGTAATAGTCACCAAGCTTCTGCTGTGCTGTGTCTATTTTTGTGGTGTTGTTGGTTACACAGACAAGCACGGCGTTTTTCTTGTTGCGGTCTTCTTTCTTTTTCTTCTCTGATACCTTAATCTGGTCGAAGCCCTCTCCCCACACGCCGCTGGCGTCGGTCATGCTGACGAAGGCATAGGGGTCGATGCTCTTGATCATGCGCTGGATGACGAATTGTTCGCGGCGGCGGACTACGCTGACGATGACTTTGCGGTCGGTGCGTGTGTACCATCCTTGTCCGTCGAGCATGGTGACGCCGTGGTGCATCTTGACGATGGCGTCGGCGATGGCGTCGGGGTTGCGTGAGAATATCATGAACTGTACGGACTGGTGGCGTCGGCGCATCCAGTAGTCGATAGTGGTGGCGCAGATGAAAAGCATGACGAAACCGTAGATGACACGGAACCAGTCATGGAAGATGAAGTAGCAGGAGGAGATGATGACGATGTCGCAAGCCATGATGACGGAGCCGAGCGACATGGTCTTGTATTTGTTGACGATGGCGGCGATGATGTCGGTTCCTCCTGTTGAGCCGTTGTTTTCGAAGCATACGCCTACACCTATGCCGCAGAAAATGGCTCCTAAGACGCAGGCCATGAAAGACTCTTCGCCAATAAACTTGGGCAGCATCATTTCGCCTGGGTTGGCAGGGTCGGGTATTTCAATGATGCGTTGCAGCAGCCACAGGATGAAGGTCATGAAGAATACGGCGTAGATGGTTTTGAAGCAGAACCTTATGCCAAGCACTTTAATGGCAGCGACGAGGAGGGCTGCATTGATAATGATGTAGGTGACTTGCACTTCTATGCCTGTGGCGTAGTAAACGATGGATGCAATACCGGCAACGCCTCCTGTTGTCAAGTTGTAGGGGAGCATGAAGATGGTAACGCCCATAGCATAAAGGATTACGCCCAACGAGATGAGGGCGTAATCCTTTAATTCATGCATGATATATGACTTTGTCATTGAAGGGGTAAGTTTTTAAGTTCTTAGGTTTGTATAACCGTATATAGCCGTAAAATCTTATATTAGCCGACCCGCGAAGCTTCCGTCAAACTGGGTGATACGGAGCTTGCGGAAGTCGAGCTGTTATTTTTTCAAGACGATGTTAATCATTTTGCCTGGAACCACGATAACTTTTGCTACGGTGAAGCCTTCCATCCACTTGGCTGATTGCGGATTTTCCAGTGCAGCCTTTTCAGCTTCTTCCTTGCTGATGTCAGCTGGGAATTCCATTGGGAAACGCGCCTTTCCGTTGAATGCGACCATCATCTTGACAGCGTCTTCTTTGAGGTATTCCTCGTTCAATGCTGGCCACTGGGCATCGCAAACGGTGGTGTCGTGACCCAGCAGCTGCCAGAGTTCTTCGGCCAGGTGTGGACAGAAGGGGGCGAGCAGGACAGCAAGTGTCTCCTTCACTTCGCGGCTGGCATTCTTCAGTTTTGTCAGTTCGTTGAGACATACCATGAATGCAGCAATAGAGGTGTTGTAAGAGAATTGCTCGATGTCGCCTGACACTTTCTTGATGAGCGTGTGGAGTGCCTTGAGCTCTTCCTTGCTGGGGGCTTCGTCTGTCACGTTGATTTTTCCGTCCTCTGTTGTCATGAATTTCCAGAGTTTCTTGAGGAAGCGGTGACAGCCGTCAATACCGTTGGTGTCCCAAGGCTTGCTCTGTTCTACAGGGCCGAGGAACATTTCGTAGAGACGCAGCGTGTCAGCACCAAAACGTTCTACAATCATGTCGGGATTGACCACGTTGAACATACTCTTTGACATCTTTTCGACAGCCCATCCACAGATGTACTTGCCTTCGTCGTTGAGGATGAATTCTGCAGTCTCGTACTCTGGACGCCATGCTTTGAATGCTTCGATGTCGAGCACGTCGGCGCTGACGATGTTTACATCGACATGGAGTGGGGTAACATCATACTCGCCTTTCTTGTCGAACGAAACAAAGGTATTGGTATCCTTGATACGATAAACGAAGTTGCTTCGTCCTTGTATCATGCCCTGATTGATGAGTTTCTGGAAAGGCTCTTCCTTGCAGGATATGCCCAAGTCAAAGAGGAATTTGTTCCAGAAACGACTATAAATGAGGTGTCCTGTTGCGTGTTCGCTACCACCTACATAGAGGTCTACATTCTGCCAGTATTCGTCAGCCTCCTTGCTTATCAGTTCCTTGTTGTTGCGAGGATCCATGTAGCGGAGATAATAGGCAGAACTGCCTGCAAAACCTGGCATCGTGTAGAGTTCGATAGGGAATATAGTCTTGTTGTCAATCTTGCTGTTCTCTACAATCTGCTTGTTCGTTTCATCCCAAGCCCATACTGTAGCATTGCCCAGTGGTGGCTCACCTGTCTCTGTTGGCAGGAACTTGTCCACTTCTGGCAGTTCGATAGGCAGACATTCCTCTGGTATCATGGTTGGGATACCGTTCTTGTAATAGACAGGGAAGGGTTCACCCCAGTAGCGCTGGCGTGAGAAGATGGCGTCGCGCAGACGGTAGTTTACTTTTACGCGGCCTAATCCTGCTTCCTTCACATACTTCTTTGTTGCTGCAATGGCTTCCTTCACGGTGAGTCCGTTGAGCGAGAAGTCGATGTATGGCTTCACGTCTGCACGTGGCGAGTTGGTCACGATGCCTTCTTTTGCGTCGTAGCTTTCCTCGCTTACATCAGCTCCCTCTATCAGAGGAATGATAGGCAGGTTGAAGTGTTTTGCAAATGCGTAGTCGCGGCTATCGTGTGCGGGCACTGCCATGATGGCGCCTGTTCCGTAGCCTGCCAAGACGTATTCTGAAATCCAGATAGGATTTTTCTCGCCTGTGAATGGGTTGATGGCATAAGAGCCAGTGAAGACACCTGTCACCTTGTGGTCAATCATGCGCTCACGCTCTGTGCGTCCTTTCACATACTTGATGTATTCGTCCACAGCCGCTTTCTGCTCTGCTGTAGTCACCTTGTCAACGAGTTCGCTTTCTGGTGCCAGTACCATGAAGGTTACACCAAACATGGTGTCGGCGCGTGTGGTGAAGATTGTGAAACTCTCATCAGAGTCAGCAATCTTGAATTCCACCTCTGTACCTTCGCTGCGGCCAATCCAGTTCTTCTGTGTCTCCTTGATAGAGTCGCTCCATTCTATAGTTTCCAGCCCGTCGAGCAAACGCTGGCTGTAAGCGCTCACTCTCAAGCACCACTGACGCATCTTCTTCTGCTCCACAGGGAAACCTCCACGTTCACTCACGCCATCCACTACCTCATCGTTTGCCAGCACGGTGCCAAGTCCTGCGCACCAGTTCACCATCGTCTCGCCCATGAATGCTATGCGATAGTTCATCAGCACATCGCTCTTCTGCTTCTCGTCCATCGCCTTCCACTCCTCAGCGGTAAAGGTAAGGTTTTCTGTCTGGGCAACATCAAGTCCTTCTGTTCCCTTTTCTTCAAAACGCTCAATCAGTTTTTCGATAGGCTGAGCAGACTGGCACTTATTGCAGAAGAAAGAGTTGAACATCTTCTGGAAAGCCCACTGTGTCCAATGGTAATAGTCTGGGGTACAAGTTCTTACTTCTCTGTCCCAGTCAAAGCAGAAGCCAATCTTGTCCAGCTGCTCACGATAGCGGTCTATATTCTGGAACGTTGTCTTCTCTGGATGCTGTCCTGTCTGGATAGCATACTGCTCAGCAGGCAATCCGTAAGCATCGTATCCCATAGGGTTCAGCACGTTGAAGCCCTGCAAGCGCTTGTAGCGCGCATAGATGTCGCTTGCGATATATCCTAATGGATGTCCTACGTGCAGACCTGCTCCGCTGGGGTAAGGGAACATGTTCAGCACATAAAACTTTGGTTTATTCTTGTCTTCGACAACTTTGTAGGTCTTCTCTTCCACCCACTTCTGCTGCCATTTCTTCTCAATCTCTCTAAAATTGTATTCCATTTTATTTCAGTACATTAAATTTCGACTACAAAGTTACGACTTTTTTAATTGATAATTGACAATTGACAATTGATAATTGGCATCTGGTTCTTGATAATGAAGTCTTTTATTGTTTTTTTTCACTTTTACGATAAAACGGAACGACCTTCTGTTGGCGTACTATAGCACGAAGCGCTTCCTGGTCGATGCGCCCTGCATCGTAATTACCCTGCATCGTCTATCGTAATTACGATGCAAGGTGTATCGTAATGATGTTTCTTGAAGAACCTAAAAAGGACAAGAAAGCAGCATATTTGCGAGTGTAAGGGTGCAGGAAGAGAGAAATAGCTGAAGATATTGGATTTTATGCGAAGAGCCTGTTGCTGAAAGCACAAAAAACGTTATATTTGCAATCTACTTTAATCGACTGACTATGAGAAAGAGCGTATTATGGCTGGCAACCCTGTTTGTTGGATTAAATTTGTTGCCACTGACAGCACAAACAACAAATGGAAACGAACCCAGTTTATCTGCACAGCAGAGTGGATGGAAACTCATTTGGAACGAAGAGTTTGATACAGACGGCCCCTACAATCGTGAGGTGTGGGAGGCAGAACAAGGTTTTGTGCGTAACCATGAAGCACAATGGTATCAGGAAGATAATGCCTATCAGAAGAATGGCTGCCTGGTGATTGAGGCCAGAAAAGAAAAAAGGAAAAATCCGACGTATAAATCGGAAGGCAGACGTGATTGGCGCAGCGAGCGAGAGTACATCGAATACACATCGTCGTCGCTCACCACACGCCGCTCGTTCAGTTTCTTATATGGTAGGCTTGAAGTGCGTGCAAAGATTCCTACTGCAGGAGGCGCATGGCCTGCCATCTGGTTGCTGGGCAAGGATATGCCGTGGCCTTCATGTGGCGAAATAGATGTGATGGAGTACTATCGCATCAAGGATGTTCCTCACATTCTGGCCAATGCAGCATGGGGCAATAATCAGCAATATAGTGCTGTATGGAACTCTAAGGCAATTCCATTTAGCCATTTCACAGAAAAAGACTCTCAATGGGCAGAGAAATTTCATATTTGGCGCATGGATTGGGACGCAGAATCTATCCGTATCTATCTTGATGACGAACTGCTCAATTCCATACCGCTCAGTCAAACCGTCAATGGCTCTATAGGACAGCATCTCAACCCTTTCATGCGTCCTCAGTACTTGCTGCTCAACCTCGCCATTGGTGGCGACAATGGAGGCAAGATTGACGATAGCGCCATGCCGATGAAATACGAAATCGACTATGTGAGAGTATGGAGCTCGCCTGCCAGTTCTTCCAGCAGCAGAGAGAGAAACTCCAGAAGGAGAGAGAACGTTTTTCGCGATGAAATCATCCTGTCAGACCCTTGTATCTTGGCGGATTCTTTGTCGCAAACCTATTATATGACAGGAACAGGCGGGCAGTTGTGGACAAGCAAGGATTTGAACTTTTGGACAGGGCCGTATCGCGTGGCTGAAACGAATCCTGATTCATGGATGGGTAGCCGTCCGCAGATTTGGGCAGCTGAACTGCACCAATATAAAGGGAAGTACTATTATTTTGCTACATTTACCAACGAATCTATAAAGATAGACACGGTTCGTGGCAATGTGATACCTCGCCGTGCTTCTCATGTACTGGTCAGCGATGTGCCTGAAGGCCCCTATCGTCCTATGAAGGATGAAACCTATCTTCCTGAGAAACAGCCAACATTGGATGGAACTTTCTGGATAGATACGGATGGGAAACCCTATATGGTTTATTGTGGTGAATGGCTGCAGAACTGGGACGGAACGATGGAAAAGATACAGCTAAAACCAGACCTCAGCGGTTCTGTAGGACAGGGAAAAGTTATCTTCCGTGCGTCTGATTCGCCTTGGAGCAGAGAAGTGGAAGATGGTCGAGTGCGTCCCAACAAGGTGACAGATGGCCCTTATCTTTTCCGTACAGGAACAGGAAGGCTTGGAATGATATGGACGAGCTGGATAGATGATGTCTATACTCAAGGTGTAGCCTATTCTGAGAGCGGCACATTGGACGGTCCGTGGATACATGAACCCAAGCCCATCACGCCTCCTAACTTTGGTCATGGTATGCTATTCCGTGCTCTCGACGGAAGTTGGCTCATGTCTGTTCACAGCCACAAGAATGTCAATGGACGCTATATTCGAGTGCCACATCTCTTTGAGGTTGATTTCTCTGGAGACAAACTCGAAGTGGGAAAGAAGATAGAAGGCGAGTGGAAGCCTAAAAATGAATAAGAGCATCAACTAGTTTGTAAAAAGACAGAAAAAAATGTGGGGCACACCAGCAATTGGTGTGCCCCACATTGATTTTGAGAAGTTTTAATACTTCTTTCTTTTGTTCAGAACAGGATGGCTTAGAGCACCTTTATCAGTTCAACATCAAAGATGAGTGTTGCAAATGGTGGAATCATGCCGCCTGCACCTCCTTCGCCATAAGCGAGAAGATAAGGAATGTAGAAACGGAATTTTGCGCCTTCGCCCATCAGCTGAACACCCTCTGTCCAGCCAGCGATGACCTGCTGCAATCCAAAATCTGCTGGTTCATTGCGCTTGTAGCTGCTGTCGAACACGGTGCCGTCAAGAAGACGACCTTCATAGTGGCAGCGAACGGTATCTGTTGCCTTGGGTTTTTTGCCTGTGCCTTCTACCAGCACTTCATACTGCAAGCCGCTCTTTGTCACAGTCACACCTTCTTTCTTTGCATTTTCAGCCAAGAACTTTTCACCTTCTGCCTTTGCAGCCTTGCCTGCTTCTGCTTTTGCTGCATTCTGTTCTGCCTCCATTTTCTGGAAGAAAGCATTCACGATTTGCTGAGCCTCCTGATTGTTCACCTTCAGTTCGTTATCCTCCAGCACGTCTGTTATTGATGCTGCAAAATCTTCTATCACAAGACTGTCTTTGAGTCCCATCTGCTTGAGCTGCTGGCCAATGCCCAGACCAAGCGCATAGCTTAACTTGTCCATTGATTTTTCCTGTTTTTAAGTTGATAAGATTCTGTTTTTTTTGAATGATGATGCAAAGATACGGCAAATTCTCCTGTATTCATTCCACATTCCTCACTTTTTTGTTTTAACTTTGCATTTCAAACAAATAACCTAGATTAATCATGGCTAATTATATCTTCGAACATAAAGATAAGGTGCGCGACTACGAATGTGATTTGCAGGGCATAGTCAACAACGCTAACTACCAGCATTATCTTGAACATTGTCGCCACGAGTTTTTAAATGCACATAACATTAGCTTCGCTCAGTTGCACGAGCAAGGAACCGATGCCGTTGTAGCCCGTCTGACGATGCAGTTCAAGGTGCCTCTTACCAGTGGCGACGAGTATGTGACTAAGCTTAGCATCAAAAAAGATGGCGTACGTTATGTGTTTCTGCAAGACATCTTCCGCCTGAGCGACATGAAAATTTGTGTACGTGCTCAAGTAGATACGGTATGTCTCATCAACGGAAGACTTGGAGAAAGTGAAGAGTTTAACGAAATATTGAAAGATTATCTGTAGGGATTATCTTTAAAAGGTATGAATAAGGAAATCGTCTTTTCTATTGCGCTCTCCAAACTGAAGGGCCTGAGCGTTTTGAATGCAAGGATTTTGCTTGACGCCATGGGTTCGGCAAGCGAAATATTTGCCCATAGAAAAGATATTCTTCAGATGATACCTCATGCCAGCCAACGCCTTCAGGACGCATTAAATCACGTGGATGATGTTATTGATGCGGCAAAAAAGGAAGTTGAATTTATAGAGAAAAACCGTATCAAGGCCCTTACGTTAGATAGCAATGAGTATCCGCAAAGGCTGAAAGAGTGTGAGGACGCTCCTCTCGTTCTTTACTTATGTGGTGATACAGACCTGAATCGACAGCGTGTCATCAGCATTATTGGTACAAGAAAATGCTCTGAATATGGACGTGAGGTTTGTCATCATTTCATTTCTGAATTCAAGCGATATTATCCCGATTCGCTCATTGTCAGTGGTTTAGCATATGGTATAGACATCTGTGCACACCGTTCAGCCCTTGGTAATGGAATGGATACAATAGGAGTGCTTGCTCACGGATTGGACACTATTTATCCTTCCATGCATCGGGCAACAGCGGCAGATATGGTGCATCAAGGAGGAGGACTGTTGACGGAATACACGACAAATACAAAGCCCGACAAGATGAACTTTGTGCAGCGGAATCGTATCGTGGCAGGAATATCTGATGCTTGCATTGTGGTGGAAAGTTCTGCCAAGGGTGGCTCGCTCATTACTGCTGAATTGGCTTCGAACTACAATCGTGAAGTGTTCGCTTTCCCTGGTCGTATTTATGACGAATATAGTGCAGGATGTAACAACCTTATCAAGCGGCATCAGGCAACTTTGCTGACAAGCGTGGAAGACTTGATTGAAGTGATGGGATGGCATAATCCTTTAGCAGAATCTCATAAAAAGTCTGTTCAGCAAGAACTTTTTCCTGAACTTAACGAGGAAGAAGCGGTCTTGGTGAACACATTAAAAAATGTCGATGACAAACATATTAATCAGATTGTCATCGACTCGAATATTCCTTATTCGCGTGCAAGTATGATTCTCTTTGACCTTGAAATGAGAGGCATTGTCAAGGCGTTGGGCGGTGCAAGATACAAGGTGATAAGAAACTTGGCGGAGTAGAAAGGTTTACAATGCCTGCATATCGTTCAGTTTCTTATAGTATCCATTAAGAGCGATGAGGCTCTCATGTGTGCCTCGCTCAACGATTTTTCCTTCGTGAAGCACGTATATTTCATTGGCATTCTTGATAGTGGAGAGGCGATGTGCAATGGCAATGGTCGTGCGTGATTTCATCAGCTTCTCCAATGCATCCTGAACGAGACGTTCGCTTTCTGTGTCGAGGGCAGAGGTGGCTTCGTCCAGTATCAGTATAGGTGGGTTTTTCAGGATGGCGCGTGCAATGGATATGCGCTGTCGCTGTCCGCCAGAAAGTCGTCCACCACGGTCTCCCACACAAGTTTGATAGCCATGTTCCATCTCCATGATGAAATCGTGAGCATTGGCTATTTTTGCAGCAGCTTCAACCTGTTCTTGTGTAGCGTTATCGACTCCGAATGCGATGTTGTTGAAAACTGTATCATTGAACAGAATTGCTTCTTGATTGACGTTGCCGATGATGCCGCGAAGTGACTGAATAGAGAGATTGCGCACATCTATTCCATCTATTTTGATGGAACCTGCTGTGACATCGTGATAGCGTGGAATGAGGTCGACAAGTGTGCTTTTTCCAGAGCCAGATTGTCCCACGAGCGCAATGGTTTGTCCTTTGGGGATAGTGATGTTGATACCATCAAGCACGGTACGGCCTTCGGTGTAAGCAAAATTTACGTTTTCCATTACGATGGAATCCTTGAGCATGTCCACAACTTGGGGGTTAACAGGCTCTTTGATAGTGTTTTCTGCTGCCAGAATTTTATTGATTCGCTCTAGCGAAGCAAGTCCTTTCTGGATGCTGTAACCTGCTTTTGACAGGTCTTTTATGGGTTGCAGTGTGGTGTAGAGAATCACCAGATAGTAGATGAATCCGCTTGCATCAATGGGGCTTTTACCCGAGAAAATGAGATAGCCACCAAACCAGAGGACTACTACAATCATACAAGTACCAAGGAATTCGCTTACAGGATGTGCTGCAGACTGGCGAATGGCAACACGCATAGATGCGTCACGGTATTCGTTGTTTACTTTCATGAAGCGGTTTTCCATCTTTCGTTCTGCGATGAATGCTTTGATAATGCGGAGTCCGCCCAATGTCTCTTCAATCTGGCTAATTCCATCGCTCCATTTTGATTGGGCAAAGAGTGACTTTTGTTTTAGTTTCTTGCCGATTCGGCCGATGCCACCTGCCAAGAGAGGTACGACGAGCAAGGTAAAGAGTGTGAGTTCCCAACTCATGAAAAACATGGTGCCTACATAGGTGAGGATGAAGATGGGGTTCTTGATAATCATGTCAAGTGACGAAGTGATGCTGGCGTCAATCTCGTTGACGTCGGTGCTGACACGTGCCAAGATGTCTCCTTTACGTTCTTCAGAGAAAAAAGAAAGAGGCAAAGAAAGTATCTTCTTGTAGATATCTACGCGAATGTCGCGTACAATGCCTGTTCGGAGTGGCATCAGGCATGCTGAACCAGCGAAATATGTGCCTGTTTTCAGCAATGTGAGAAAGGCAAGGATAATGCCCAGCATGAGTAGAGTAGTGGCTGGACCATAGTTGTCCACCAGCATCTGAGAATAATAATAGCCATTGTTCTGTGCCACGGATGGCAAATCCTTGAAGCCACCAGTTCCCCATTCTATAAATTCATATCTTTGTGTATCTACTTTGAAGAGAATCTGCAAGATAGGTAACAGAATGGAAAAGGAGAACACATTGAACAATGCAGCCAATATGTTCATGATGAACGTGGCAATGATGTAGCCTTTATATCGGGCAAAATACTTGCCCATTTGATTGTAGAAGTCTTTCATTTCTCGGGTTGGCAATTCATCATGCGTAATGGCCGTCCATCTCGCATTGGTTGATTACACATTAATTTAATATATTATATACCGCTTTTCGCCTTGAAGGCCATAGCATATAGTTTCATTTGTTTTAGCATGGCTACAAGACCATTGCTGCGCGTGGGCGAAAGATGGTCTTTCAGTCCTATATCCTCGATGAAATGAAGGTCGGCCGACAGAATTTCGTCGGGGGTTTGGTTGTCCAGCACACGGATGAGCAACGTCACTATACCTTTCACAATCAGTGCGTCACTTTCTGCCTGAAAATGCACCGTTCCTTCTGGTGTGAGGTCTGCTTGAAGCCATACGCGGCTCTGGCATCCATCAATGAGGTTG
>JAEIGA010006673.1_pt1 | contig 17584 bp, 17 predicted proteins | sample 9270691 | NCBI WGS metagenome assembly JAEIGA01 (sample SAMN17057246, study PRJNA624740) | gut metagenome | biome: biome; isolation source: fecal sample | host: Bos grunniens | place: China: Xizang | collected 2019 | reverse complement strand
TCGGCAAGGAGGCTTTCGCGCTTACATGCCCTCTCATCACAAAGGCTGACGGCGGAAAGTTCGGAAAGACTGAAAAGGGTAACATCTGGCTCGATCCTGAGCGCACTTCACCTTACCAGTTCTACCAGTTCTGGCTCAACGTATCAGACTCTGACGCAGAGAAGTACATCAAGATCTTCACTATGCTGACAAAGGACGAGATCGACGCAGCCATCGCCCAGCACGCTGAGGCACCGGAGCGTCGCGAGCTCCAGAAACTTCTTGCGAAGGAGGTAACTACAATGGTACACGGCGCACAGGAGTATGAGAACGCTGTTGCAGCTTCACAGATGCTCTTCGGAAATGCTACCAAGGAGGCGCTCATGAACCTCGACGAGAAGACATTCCTCGCTGTATTCGAAGGTGTACCTACATTCGAAGTAGCTGCAGAGAAATTCCCTCTCGGCATCATCGACCTTCTTGCAGGCGAGTCACAGGTATTCCCTTCGAAGGGAGAATGCCGCAAGATGATTCAGGCAAATGGCGTAAGCATCAACAAGGAGAAAGTTGCTGACATCAACGCCCAGATCGGTGAAGAGTCTTTCATCAACGGCAAGTACATCCTCGCGCAGAAGGGCAAGAAGAATTACTTCATCATAAAAATCGCCTAATGGAAAAGAACACAGAAAGCACAAGGCAGCTCAAGGTTGCAAAGGAGATACAGAAGCACATGGCAGAGATCATACGCAGCAAAGGTATGGCGGCATTCGGAGGTGCTCTGGTTTCCGTCAGCGGCGTAAAAATCAGCCCTGACCTTTCAGTTGCCAAGATATATGTCAGCGTTTTCCCATCGGACAAGGCCGAAGCAGTGATGGCCGCCCTTGATGAGAATGCAAGGCCGCTCAGAGGCGAACTTGGAAACAAGGTAGGCAAGCAGCTCAGGATAGTTCCGGAAATAGCTTTCTACCTCGACAGTTCGCTTGACTATGTCGAGCATATCGAGGAGCTTCTTAAGAAATAAGGGAGGTTCCGGATACCGAAGTCATGAGATTGGCACCGTTCATAGCAGGCCGATACCTTATCGCAAAAAAATCACACAACGTGATCAACATAATCTCCGCGATAAGCGCCATCGGCATGGCTATAGGAACAGCTGCGCTGATCATAATATTATCTGTATATAACGGGTTCGACTCGCTCATCAGGTCCATGATGAGCAATGTCGAGCCCGATATCATGATATGCCCGTCAAACGGAAAGGTCTTTGTTCCGGAGGGAGAGACCTACGACTGGATATATGAGCAAGCCTCTGTCCTGAACATGAGTTGCGTGCTTCAGGAGCAGGTTTTCATCAATTATGACGGCAAGCAGAGCCTTGCCAAAGCCAAGGGAGTCGATTGGATCTACGAAGAGGAGTCTCCTGTCAGAGACCACCTTCTTGAAGGTGAATTCAAGCTGCATCGAGGAGACATTCCGCTCGCGGCTGTCGGAGGTATCCTGGCCTACGAGCTCGGACTCAGCCCACGTTTCCTCGCCCCTATAGAGATATTCTATCCTACAAGGACAGGAAAGATCTCCGCAGCCAATCCTATGGCATCTGTCGAGGCTGTAAAAGCCTGGCCTTCATGCACATTCTCAATAAGCCAGGAAATCGACGATGACCTTATCATCGTACCTATAGAGTTGATGCGCGAATTGCTTGAATATGAGCGGGAAGTATCTGCAGTAGAGATACGACTTACCGAAGATGCAGACAGCAAGGAGCTTCAGAGGCTGCAGGCAGAGATATCATCACGACTCGGAGAGGGATATAAAGTGCTGGACAGATTCCAGCAGAACGAGTCGCTGTACAAGATGATGAAGTACGAGAAAGCGGCAATATACATGATACTGATATTCGTGATCATCATCATAGCCTTCAATATTTTCGGAAGCCTTTCAATGCTTATCATAGAAAAGGGACAGGACATCGAGACGCTCAGAAGTCTTGGAGCACAGGAAAAGCTTATCCGCAGGATATTTGTTCTCGAAGGATGGATGATTTCGCTTTCAGGCCTTGTCGTCGGTCTGGTGACAGGAATCCTGTTCGCCCTCGCTCAGCAGCATTTCGGCTTCATAAAAATGCCCGGACATTTTACTGTCCAGGCATATCCTATAATCTTATCTTGGTCCGACATACTGCTGACATCAGCAGGCGTCGCTGTGATCGGCTATCTGATTGCTCTGCTGCCGGTCATATCCCTGAAACAGAAAAGAATCAATTAGGGGTAGGAGCATCATTCCCGTTCTGCAGACCGTCATTCTTAGGAATCATGGGAACAAGCACCTGTGAAGCAAAATAATTTCCCTTATTGTTACCGCTACCCGCCGATCTGAGTCGGAGTTCAACAGACTTGGTGGTTTTCATAAAGGCTCCTCCGTGCGAGTCGCCGTCTATATCTTCACACACCACAGTAACATATCCATACGTAGCAGGCACAGACTTACCGAAGATCACGAACTCTCCGTTTACAGAAGTCATATCTGCCTCTGACGAGCCTGAGGTGACTTTTATACCCTCTATCGGCTTGCCAGCCTGATCCACGACATTTCCATGGATCTCATATAGAATATAAGGAGTGCCCGGATTCTCCTTACGGCCGCATGAGACCGCAAGAAATAATCCGAGCACCACTATGGTTCTGCGTAACATCTTATTTTCCGGAAGTTACATATTCGTGGATCGCAGCTGCAGCCTTACGTCCCGCGCCCATCGCGAGAATGACTGTAGCGGCACCCGTTACCGCATCACCTCCGGCAAAGACACCCTTTCTGCTTGTAGCACCTGCCTCATCCGCCACGAGACAACCTCTTCTATTTGTCTCAAGACCAGCTGTAGTTCTGGCAATCAGAGGGTTCGGAGATGTACCAAGTGACATGATCACAGTCTCTGTCTCGATCTCAAATTCCGAGCCTGGAACTGCAACAGGACTGCGGCGTCCGCTTTCATCCGGCTCTCCGAGCTCCATACGTATGCACTTTATTGCACGTACCCATCCTCTCTCATCTGCAAGTATCTCAACCGGGTTCGTGAGCATTGCGAACTGAACGCCCTCTTCCTTCGCATGATGCACCTCTTCGCGACGGGCAGGAAGTTCGTTCTCGGTACGACGATATACGATAGTTGTCTCCGCCCCAAGTCGAAGTGCGGTGCGGGCCGCGTCCATGGCCACATTTCCGCCACCGACGACAACAACTTTCTTTCCTGCATGGATAGGAGTCATATAATCATCCCTATACGCCTTCATGAGATTGTTTCGGGTAAGGAACTCATTGGCTGAGAACACTCCGTTGTAATTCTCTCCAGGAATACCCATGAACTTAGGAAGTCCTGCTCCCGAACCGACAAACACTGCGCTGAAGCCCTCATCATCAAGAAGGGAGTCAATAGTCACTGTCCTTCCGACCACGACAGTCGTCTCTATTATGACACCGAGCTGTCTTACCGCTTCTATCTCAGCGGCCACAACCTTGTCCTTAGGAAGTCGGAACTCCGGAATTCCATACTCAAGCACTCCGCCCGGACGGTGAAGAGCCTCGAATATCGTAACCTCATAGCCGAGCTTCGCAAGGTCGCTCGCGCACGCGAGGCCTGCAGGGCCACTGCCCACAACTGCCACCTTATGTCCGTTTGCCGGAGCCTTCTCGACCTTTACTCCACCGTTCTCCCTGCTCCAGTCAGCCACAAAGCGCTCGAGCTTGCCGATAGCGACAGGCTCGCCCTTGACACCAAGGATGCAGCTGCCTTCACACTGCGTCTCCTGAGGACATACTCTTCCACAAATAGCCGGAAGAGATGAATCCTTAGCGATTACAGATGCTGCGGCAGAGTAATCACCTGCTGCTACATGAGAAATGAACTCAGGAATGCTCACACTTACAGGACATGCCGCCACACAGCGGGGATTCTTGCAGTTGAGACATCTGGATGCCTCAAGCTGTGCCTCAGATGCATCATATCCGTAGCATACCTCTTCGAAATTGGCAGCCCTTACCTTAGGGTCCTGCTCTCTTACGGGAACTCTTGGAATCTTGTTAGCCATTACCTGCCCCTCCCTATCTTACATTTATGGTCTTCAGCCTGCTCTTCCGCCTTGTACATACCCTGACGACGCATAGCCTCATCGAAGTCCACATCATAACCGTTGAACTCAGGTCCCTCGACACATGCGAAACGGGTCTTGCCTGCGACAGTCACACGGCATGCGCCGCACATTCCCGTACCATCCACCATCAGGGTATTGAGACTGACGATGATAGGAAGTTCCAGCTTCCTTGCTGTCAAGGTCGCGAACTTCATCATGATCATAGGACCTATCGCCACCGCCTGAGTATATTTCTTACCGTCCTCATTGACAAGTTTCTCCAGCATGGCTGTAACAAGGCCCTTGAAACCTGCTGAACCGTCATCCGTACAGAGGTAGAGATTATCGCATACTTCCGACATCTCCTTCTCATAGATCACGAGATCCTTTGTCTTGGCACCTACAATCACATCCACTGCCACTCCCCTTTCATGGAGCCACTTCACCTGAGGATATACCGGAGCCGTACCGACTCCTCCTGCGATGAAGATATATCTCTGGGCAGCAAGTTCCTCAGCCGGCATCTCCGTAAAATCAGACGGTACTCCGAGAGGGCCCACGACGTCTGCGAAAGCTTCGCCTTCCTCAAGAGCGCAGATTACAGAGGTAGAGGCACCTATCTGCTGGGTAACGATTGTAACTGTACCCTCCTGCTTGTCATAATCACTGATTGTCAGGGGGATGCGCTCACCCGACTCTGTCGCGCGGACAATAAGGAACTGTCCCGGAAGCGCAGAAGAGGCCAGACGCGGAGCGCTGACCTTCATCCGGCATATGGTCGGAGTAAGCATTTCTTTGGAAATGATTGTGTACATATGCTGCGTTTATCTTTTAATGCTTGTGTCCGTGGTCGTGACCATGGTCATGACCCTCGTGATTGTGCTGATGTCCCTTGTCAGCCTTTCCGCTTACAGGGTAGCCGAGCTTCTCGATTGTTGTCTTGAGAACCTCCTCAGAAGTCTTGGATGAATCGTACTTGATTGCCACTGTCTGGTGCTCGAGCGAAACCTCGAGGTCCTTCACGCCCTTTGCGCGGCTCATGTTGTCAAATACCTTGGCAACACAATTCTCGCAATGGAGATGTACCAGGAATGTCACTTCCTTAACCTCAGCCTTCTGTTTCTTAGGCTTCTTCTGGATCATTTCCTTTGAGGTCTGTGCCTCTGTCGCATAAGCGTATGACACAGGGAGTGCCATCATCGCTGCAATGATAAGTATTACTGTCTTTTTCATAATATTGCAAAGTTAATATTTTTAAGCTTTCTTCCAAAGTGTGAAACGAAGACCGACATGAGCCTTTACACCCATGAGCGGACCCCAGATCGCGCTGGCATCAAAACTTGCCACGCGCGGATTGATATAGCCGTCAGCTCCCCTCGTACCAATGATGGCAGGCTCCTGCTTGAAGTTTGTGAGGTTCTCCGCTCCGACATAAATGTCAACTCCCCTGAGCTTTCGTGTGACCTGGGCATAGAGAAGCGGATAAACCGGTGTACGTCCTCCCGGATAAAGAAGATTTCCCTCCTCATCCTTCAATGTTGTCATGAAATCATATACCCTGCATGAACCGTTCAGCGAGGCTGTGAAATCGAAGGTCCACTTGCTCATCCTTGTCGCATACTGAAGATTCAGCACGCCCTTGAACCTGCTGGTCATAGGTCTCTCGACCAGACCTTTTCCGGCAAGCTCTATCATGGCTTTCGTATAACGGCAGGTCACTGTAACGTTGAAGCGCTCAACCGGATCCACAGAGAAATCAACCTGATAATTATCTGTGTATGAGCGATTTCCGTTAAGAGCATAGAAATCGATTGTATTGGCGAAATGCTCATAATCCACTACCATCTGCTGAGCGAACCGGGTCTTGAAGTAGTCGAAGCTGAGATATGTGTTCGAAGAAGCGCCGAAAGGCATGTAATAAGTAATGTTACCACCAAGAGTCCATGCGTCTTCAAGAATATGGTTCGCATATTCTCCGGTAATAAGTTTACCGGTAGAGAACACTCCGATGTTATCTATGAGCGGAGTCGCATATCGTATTCCACGTCCGCCGTTTGCTCTGATCACGATCTCCTCTATAGGCATGTACTTGAGAGTGATACGAGGAGAAAACCTTCCTGTGATCTCAGTTCCAGACTTCTTGTACCAGTCACCCCTGAGTCCTATGATTGAAGTGAACTTATCACCGGCATGGAAGGTATATTCTCCGAAAATGCCGGCTGTAGCCATCTGGGTAAGAGGATTAGGAATGCCGCTCACGTTAGGAAGGGCATTGAACCATATCTTCCTCTCGTAGCGCTCCACATATCTGTCATAAAGCGCACTCGCTCCGAGAGTGAACTTGTGTGACTCATTCATATGATTCTGATACAGGAGATTACCGTAAGCGGAAGCCTGATCGGCAAGATACTTGGTCGCGCCAAAATACGAATTCATGCTATGGTAATTGAGATCACCGACCATAGCGATGTTCTGGCTGTTGTCCTCGTTGAGCGGAATACCGATCTTCATATAACCGTTAAGAGAACGGTTCTGTATGTATGAGCCCCATGGATTCACCTGCATAGCCTTGAGTTCCAATGGATTCCATATGTAATTATCCTTATCGTAGTACACATGGTTTCCATCCTCATCCCTGAGCATCTGACCTCCCAGACGGGTGTCCTGTATAGCCCTTCCGCCGAAACGGACCTGCACGCCTCCGTCCGACTGATAAAGCCAGCGGTTCGCGAAATTGAACTGCATGGATCTCGGTTCGTCAAGGAAACTGTCGCCGTTCATGTCATGCGAAGAAAGGTTGCCTGAAACATGACCGAGCAGCACAGTGCTCCAATTCTCACCCATCTGGAGAGACGAAGCGATATTGAAGTCCATCTTGGTGTCGCTCATCACAGCCGCATTGATGAAAAGCGGTTTCTCATCTGTCGGTTTGCGGTGCTCCATATTGATCTGTCCGGTCATTGACTCCACGCCGTTGATGACAGATGAAGCGCCCTTGGCGATCTGTATGCTTTCGAGCCACTGGCCAGGCACATACGAAAGACCGAAAGGAGCAGCAAGGCCGCGCATCACCGGACGGTTCTCGTCGAGCATCTGCGTATATACACCGCTGAGTCCCAGGAGCCTGATCTGACGGGCGCCTGTGACAGCATCCGAATAGCCCACAGTTACACTTGCTGAATTCTCAAAGCTTTCCGCGAGATTACAGCAGGCCATCTTGCAGAGACCGGCAGCAGAAATGACTTCAGTACGGATTTCCTTACCCTTGGACAGATAGTTTCCTGCCTGACGCGAGACGAATACCGCTGCGTCCAGACTGTCTGCACGCTCTCCATAGATTGATGTGGTATCAACCACATTTCCCTTGTTGTCAACAATCTGTGCTGACATAGGGAGTGCAGTCATAATGACTGCCAAAGCTGATATAATGTATTTTTTCATATCTGTTTAAACATCTGTATACCTGTTAGTTTCATACAGTCCTAGAGCTGTAGCGGGGAAACCGGCAGATCAGATACGCCAGATGCTGAGAAGGGACTGCACGTCCCCATAGACAATGGGCACGGAAGGCCCGGAATCATGTACCTCGCTGATATAGCGGCCGGTCAATGCGCAGAAACCGTACGTTTTCTCAGACACGCACAATCCGCAGAGCTGGAAATCCTGTTCCTGCTGATCGTCATTGGAAAACAGACCTGTAATTCCCAGAGACATATGGTCGTCATGACAGCATTCGTCATCTTCACTATGATGACAGCTGTGACAGTCACAATGATGATGCTCAGGATGAATATCGGAACATTCCAGTCCACCGATGAAAGTAGCTATGAAGGAACGGCCGCTGGCATTGCATGTATGCACGTTGAATCCTATGATACTGAAACAGTACCATACGATAAGCAGCATTGTGCAAAATCTGAAAATCCTATCCTTCATAACAATCTGCAAAGATACAAAAATCCTTCAAATGGCAAAGGTTCATGCATATACGAAAAAAGAGGAAGAATCCGAAAATCCTTCCTCTCGTCCTGTGCCCATGATAGGAGTCGAACCTACACGCCGTGAAGCACTCGCACCTGAAACGAGCGTGTCTACCATTTCACCACATGGGCTTCAGTAAAGCGGCGACAAATATACAAAATGTTTTTGAAATAAGAAGAAAAAAGTGAGTCTATATGACAATTTCATATTCGCGGACCCAGTCCCAGCCCTTTATATGAATTGTGACTTCCGTCTGAGCCCAATCGATTACAACCTCAACATCTTCAAGATCTTCGGCCGTCCAGTCATAGCCTCCTGCCAGGACATATTCCCCCAGAGCAAAAGTTTTCAGCACCCCGGTACCGTCATTGACCTCAAGCATCAGCGAAGAATCTATCTGACGCGGAAGAACTGCGACATAGGCCCCAGATTCGTCAGCGTCAGGCGTGTACGAGAAACCGCCCTGGGCCGGACTTCCGTCAGGAAGATAGCCGCAGACATTACCGGAAAGCCTGAGCCCATATTGAAGTTCATCCCTTTTTCTGAGAGTTATCGACATGACACAGTGGTTCTTATGCATCTCGACCCTGGCTCTCGCAGTTTCACATCGTGCGTCGATTGCTTCCGAATACATATAGATTCTCGGACATTCCTGTCCATACGGTATATTTATACCCATATCGCCTCCAAGCAGTCCTTCCACACCGGCATAGACATTCACATAAACATCATTCCGCGGGACATCGATATAGTATTCAGGCATGAAATCACAAGCCGCAAGCGTTTCCGCAAGCGAAAATGAGAGGTTGTCAGACACCAGCAGACGGACCACCGGGACTGCAAGCGTATCGGTCCCGTCGAAATCCATCACCAGCCTGCAGGGGCAGGCGCTCCTGTCCTCTTTGACGGAACATGAGGACAGGCCGGACGCAACAGCCATAACAAGGGCACACAGAACAATTTTCAATTTTATCATAATTCTTTACTTTGTCTTTGTTTCACAATTTCATACATCTCCGGATCCAGATTGGCCCTGTATTCCAGTCTCGGGTCATAGGCCAAGGCCAGCTCGAAATACTTCACAGCTTCATCAACCTGCTCCAGACGGGAGAGGACCATGGCCTTCAGATAGCAAACCCTGGGATCCGTATCATCCAGTCTGGCAAGCACATCCATTGCAGAGTGGTTGTAGTCCGCACACATGAAGGCCAGGGCAGAGTTATAGTCATCATACGGCCGAAGTATAGTCACCGCCTTCCTGTAGTCCAGATCACGGATCGCCTGAACCCCATCCATATAGACCGTATCCAGATCTGTCGTGTATACCGTATCCTGCACCATATCAGCCCTATGAAGATGGAAGTCAAAGCTTACGCTTCTGAGCTTGGGGTATAATGATTCCCTGAGATATCCATACTCCGGCATAAGCGAAAGCTTTTCCTCAAGCACATCGGGACCGCCATCCATCCTTCTGGCCTTGACCACAATATCCTTTCTGACTTCCGGAGAAAGAACCGTATCGTTCTCTACCAGACGCATCAGCTGATCCCAGTTTTCAGGCATTACAGAGGTCTTCAGGCTGTCCTTCCATTCTGCCGGGACGAAATCCGAAATATAATCCTTCACAGCGCGGGAACGGTCTGCAGAGAGCCTGCTGTTAAGATTATAGCTGCCCTCCGGAGAGCATGAAGCCACAACAACCAGTGAATCCAGAATGAATTCTTTCCTTGCATACACATCTTCCACACATTGCCTCACCCTCGCCAGTTCAGAAGCATTGTCTCCCAACAAGGTATCGACCTCCGAGCTTGCATGAGCGAAATCTATGAGAGCCTTTGTATTCTCATATACTGTCCTCTGACGCACATGCATGACGTACCTCAACCTGTCATCTGTCAGAGATGAAAGAGAACTGATATAGAATGTAAGTTCTTCAGGGAAAGGAAGATGCATAAAGCACTCCCCGTCACGGTACATCTTTCCCTCCAAGGAAACATTCACTTTGCGGAGCATGGGGCGGCTTCGGAATACATGATTATACCTGTAGATGAAATCACCGTCAGAAGACAGAAGTACCGTATCCAGGCGTATGCCTTCACTCAATATCGGATCCTTCACATACTTATCATACATTTCCTTGACCCGTCCCTTGCGTCTTTCGTTGCTGCGCCACTTCAAATCCTTCCTGTAATGTTCGAAGGCATCTCTTTGCGTCACCCCGAAGAGATTCTCCGCCATAGGCTCAGCTATAAATGATGTATCACTCTTCATGGCATATGTTTCCGGGAAATGTCGTTGCAGGAATATCTCCAGCTGTCCCATACGCAGGAAGTCATTCGGATCGGTAATTATCGAGGAAAGGAATTCCTGATACTTTTCATATCCTCTCATCTGCCGGCCTCTGTACTTTTCACCGGTTATGAACACAGGATCCAGAGCCACCGTATCTTTCTGTATGGCCATGAAAGGAAAGACTTTCAACTGCCATTCTGACGATGACATTTCCGATGGAACACATATATCAAAGCTGACAGTAACATATCCTGCTCTCTCTGCCACGTTCCGAAACTTTGCCACGACTCTTGAAGCCCGGATAACGTCAGTAGCCACCATCTCCCCCGTCTCGGTATCCTTTATCGCCTTCATTATCAGAGGCTCATCTGTCAGGGAACTTCTTATACTGTCTATAATGACACTTTCCGTCACGGTATCTTCCACCTGCTCCTGTGCTATGGCCAGGTTCAGACTGACCTGTCCATCCCTGATCTTTTCCAAAGCCCTGTACTGGGAGCATGACACAAAAAGGGCAAGGAAAAGCATAAGTACGATCTTAGATTCAGAATACATAGGCAACAGATATCATTATATCGTCGGGAAGGACAAACAAGCCTCTGCCCGATTCCATGCTTAGACCGCAATATGGGCATGAATATCTTATATACTGATCGACGCCAGCCCATACTCCAAGTCCGAATTCAAGATTGAAACGGGAGGAAAGCATATGAGTATATCCGGCATACAGTCCGGCACCGAAGCGGTCACCTTCCCGCGTGTCCAACTTGAACAAGCCGCCTTGATTATATTCCTGATAACGCAGTTTTCCTGCCATCCACCAGCCCGAACCGGCATGCCAAGGCCACATCCTCATGCCAAGGGAATAGGATTGCTGTCTCATCTGGAACTGCCGCTGCGCATCCCCCTTTCTGAAGGTGAAGGGATTATATCTGACTCCGGCAACTATGCTCCATTTCTGCGACATGGAATAGGACATATCTGCATTCATGGTACCCAGGCAGGCATATCCCAGCAGATCAGTAGAAAGGCTGAATTTCTGAGCTGCGGCCGGCAGGCTTGCCAATGACAGTCCTGCCAGCAATAAAATCATAAGCCTCTTCATAATCAGTTTCCGTATCTGCTGAACACCTGTTCAATAGTAACTCTCTCTGAAGGATAGGCCGCGATCAAGGCCCCTTTGAGCTCCATCTTCGATTTCACGCTCGAATCAAGAACCGTAAGTATCTGATGGCAGGACAGGCCTCTCTCATACAGAGAACGGAATATCTGCGGATAGAACCAGTAGCTGGTTCCGAAGGTCGGGAAGCTTCCGCCATATCTATCCTTATACATAAGGCTCTCGATGAAATATGCCCACATCTCCCCTATTTCACAGTAGCCTGCTCTGTCGCTTTCCCCCTTTCCATAGGTCATGCCGCCATCTTTGATGAAGGATTCGATTATGTAATAGATGTAGTTATTCCAATATGCGTTGCCGACCTTGAAATAATGGGAGGCATGGGAAAGTTCATGGCAAGTTGCGGAGTATACGCGGTCATAGCTTTCCATGTACCTCGTTCCTATGGTAACGTCAGGCATGAAGTGCTTGAGTATGGACGATGCTGCTCCCAGGAAGGATCCTATGAGGTCGCTGTCTATGACTGCGCCATGGTGCAGCATGACAGCGCTGCTGGCATCGAGTGCATTGAAGAGCCATATGCGCAGATCAGATGGCGGCAGACTGATATTCATATCTTCAGCCGCACAACGCGAATAATATTCATATGCGGCATTATTCACGACGCATCGCTTGAAAAGCTTGTCGTCCGAATCCTCAGTCACCGTCATATTTACACCGGCGGACGTAGATTTTCCGAGGGTAGAAACTGACGCCGGAGCAACGACAAGATTGAATCCTATCGAAAATCCCTTTTCATTCTGGAAGACAAGCCTGTACCTGAGGTCGGAAGAGTAGGTCTTCTCCATTGCATAATATCCGTCCCGGTCCGTATATGTATGATCGAACTTGACGAATGAATTACATGAAATGCGGACTCCTGCAACTCCGAAGGGACGGCCTCCGTTGGCCTTGGGATCCACTATGGTTATGCGGCCCGTAGGCGTGGTCTTCTCTCCGGCTCTGGTCTCGGGATCCGAAAGCATATCTTCATTTCCCGTAAGCACATAGGCCTCTCGCTCGACCGCTTCCCAATCAATACCGTCGCTGCGGGTTCCCGGATCATTCTCCGAAAGATGACACTCATCGATGATCTCATACCTTATGTCCGGAAAATTGAAATCATACGGCACCACGGCATATTGCCAGGTCACATCATCCTGCGGAACAGACGGGTCGTGATACCAGTCTCCATCAACCTTTATGGCATAGTCCAGGGGATGGTCAGTCAGGTGCAGGCCAAGTCTCTGCAGCTGAAGATATTCCTTTTCGTCGCGTGGCAGAAACCTGACATAAAGATTGGTAGTACGCACATCCACTCTGTCCGCCTTGGTCGGATACAGAGACTGGAGAGCCTTGGTGATATTCTCCGTCTTGTACGGATTTTCAAGGCGTTCTCCCAGAACAATACAATCATGCGAGAGCTGCCTTCCATACTGATAATCTATCCCCCTCTCAGGCGAGTGGCCTTCCTTGCTGCACGACATCATTGCCAATGCCAACAGCGCCAGTTTCATTTTACCTCTCATAGTTTTTAATGTTTAATGTTCGAGAGGCAAAGTTCCGGAGGATTATCCGTGTAACAAAAAAGTATATATTTATCTACAAAAAAGTGCCTTACAGATATCTGTAAAGCACTTTTATAGTCAGAATTTTGTTTGAATTTGCAGCAAATCGAAACAAAATTCCTTAGAAATATGTCACAGTCTTCTGCTCGACGGCCGAGAGTATGCTGTTTGCAACTCGGCTTACGCCGAAACGGAAGAGGGATTTGTTAAGCCACTCCTTACCGAGGACAGTAGAAACGATAGAGTAATAACACAAGGCATCAGCTGCAGAAGAGATTCCGCCTGCCGGCTTGAAGCCTATTTTCTTTCCTGTCATTTCATGGTATCTTGCAATACATTCGCACATCACGTATGCAGCTACCGGTGTAGCATTGACATCCACCTTGCCTGTAGAGGTCTTGATGAAGTCTGCTCCTGCCTCCATTGCAAGGAATGAAGCATTAGCGATAGCTTCCGGTGTACGAAGGAGTCCTGTCTCGAGAATGACCTTGAGGTGGACATGGCGTCCCTGCTTCTGCGCTACAGCATCAATACACTTCCTGACCTGACGGATCTCTTCGGACGCCGCTTCGTAGTCGCCTGCGAGGAAGGCATTGAGTGCGAGTACGATATCTACCTCATCTGCTCCGCGCTCCACAGCCATTTCACACTCCTTGAGCTTTACTTCGAGGAAGCTCTGCGAAGTCGGGAAGCATGCGGATACGACAGTAATATTGAAATCGCACAGACGGGCATTCCTGACTGTCTCAGCGAAATTCGAGTAAACACATACCGATGCCGGAAGAGGCCAATCAGGCCTGCTCTCCTTGAAAGCATTAACCTTCTTGACAAGCTTTGTCACAGATGCAGGCGTATCATCTGTCTTGAGGGTTGTAAGGTCCATCATAGAGAAACAGTCCTTATAGACCTGCTCCGATGATATATTCTCAAGATTCGCAGCTATCATAGTCAAAGCCCTGTCCATCTTCTCACGATCCGGCATATAGCCGTATTTCTCCAAGTACTCCATATATCTAAAATTTCAATTTTGAATCAACAATTATTGTTACCGGGCCGTCATTCACCAGTCCGACCTTCATATCTGCACCGAATATACCGCGCGCAACCGGTTTTGAAAGATGCTCCTCCAGCTTCACTAGAAACTTCTCATACAAGGGTATCGCCACATCCGGCTTTGCAGCCTTTATATATGACGGGCGGTTTCCCTTGACTGTAGACGCGTAAAGGGTAAATTGGCTGACCGCCAGCACCTGACCGTCCACATCCTTCACAGAAAGGTTCATAACCCCGTCTGCATCATCGAAAATCCTCATGGCAGCGATCTTCTTCGCAGTCCATTCAAGATCCTCGTCAGTATCTTCGTCGATAAAAGCAGCCAGCACCAGCAGTCCTTTGTCTATCGACGCTTCATATGCTTCCTCCGGTACCCTGACCGATGCGGAAGACACTCTCTGAATCACTGTCCTCATCCTCTGACCTGTATTTTAAAACCCTCTGCAAGCAATGGAGCCACAAAAGCCTTCATTTCATCCTCTGTATATTTGCCCAGGGACTTATCCGGCGTCTCCCTGTCTATGGTATATACCATTATTTCCCTCGGTTTGAGCTCACGGACTATTTCGATCCAGTCATGAAGCTGCTCAGGAGCCGAGAGATCGAATTCCGGAGAGCGCAGGAACATTGTCTGAAGCACAAAATCACCATCGAAATCCTTCATCCAGGCCACGATATCGTCCAGCCTGTATGTCCCTGTCGGCTTGTTTATCATATTCACGAGCCTATCGTCAGAAGCATCTATCTTAAGGATAGGATTATCTATCTTCTTCAAAGCCTCACGGACAGCTACCCTACCCAGCATTGTCGCATTCGACAGGACCGATACCTTTGCGGCAGGAAAATATCTGTTCCTCAATTCAAGCACTACATCTACTATCGCCGGAAAGTCCGGATGGACCGTAGGTTCTCCATTGCCGGAAAAGGTTATGGAATCCACCGGAATACCTTCGTCAGCCAAAGCGGCTATCCTTGTCTCGAGCGCAGACTTCACATCCTCAAACGAAGGAAGCGTCCTGTCCTGAGCTCCGTCCCTGTTCCATCCGCATTCACAATATATGCAGTCGAAGTTACATAATTTTCCTTTCGAAGGAAGAATATTAACTCCGAGCGACGAACCGAGCCTCCTGCTCTTTATCGGTCCGAATACTATATCATCGAAATGCAGCATCTAAACCAATCTTTCCGAACGGCTCATGCCGTTTATGCAACCGTTTTCATCAAATCCGCGTACAATGACCAGGCCAGGTTTCTTTCCCGGCGCAATAGATCCGAGCACACTCTCCTTACCAAGGAAACGCGCACCGTTAAGGCAGGCCCATCTGAAGAGTTCCACCATAGGTACCTCAGGGAAATTTTCATGAAGGCATACAAGCTCAGCCATCATGTCAAGGTCATCGTTGCTGGAAAGGGAGTCCGTTCCAAGACATATGTCGAGTCCGTTCTCCCTCATAAGTCTTACAGGCGGCAATGAATTATGAATGAATATGTTGGACAATGGACATATAGCCCAGAAAACATTGTCCATACTCTTCTTTGCCGCATCTATGTCATCCTGTTTGAGCGTGACATTATGCACAAGCAGAATATGTTCGCCATGCGGTGCAGGCTTTGCATCCGCCAGTCTGTCTAAGAAATACTTGAGCGAGGATTCACCTGTCACCGGAGGAGTGCTCATTCCTGCCCTTTTCCTATTCTCCGCCATCGCACCTGTACCGGTCAGAAGCAGATCCTCTTCTTCCTGGCTTTCCTGAGAATGATATGAGAGGTATCCGGATTCCAAGCCAGCAGCAGCCGATGCAGTCAGCAGCTGAGGACTCATTGTATAGCATGAATGAGGAACAGGAGCGGCATCAATTCCATATTCTTCCGCCACCTGCTTAAGTTTCATGACGGAATCCATCACGCCCTGACAATCCTGCGGTTCTGTACCGAAAACCTCCAGGAATGTCCTTGTATATATCGGAGACACCTGCTTCACAGGGAATGATGAGGCGTCATTGCTTATATCGGCAACAGCGGAAACACCGTCCTTCCAAAGCTTGTCCATCCATTTACGAACGAGTTCAGTCTTCACATCGTCTGAAGCCCAATCACGCAAGGCATTGATCTGGTCTATGAATCCGGCCATGCCTGTTCCCTTGCGGAACTTTCCATGAAGGTGAGAGAGCTCAAGATGGCAATGAGCATTGACAAAGCCAGGGACGACTGCGACATCCTCCACGACTTCGCCATCCTCACAAACACCTGTCCTGAGAACGGTACCATCCTCCTCGAACTCGACGAAGCCGTTCAATATCGGCTCCTCTGCCTCGAGAGTATATATGTATCTGGCATTAATCCTTCTGCTCATGGCTTCAAAATCTATTTTTCTCTTATCATTTTAAGTTCTTCACCGGTTTTCATATCCTTGTCATATACCGGCTTCTTGAGCTGGCGCAAAGGAAGATTCCTTTCGCTCTTGAGCTTTCCTATAGTCTTCTGAGCAGTCTCGGCCTTGACCGGACCTGCCTGCTTCATGGTATCCGGCACGGCAAGCGTATCAACTGCTGCCAGAGTATCTGCCAAAGCGAGGGAGTCTATCCTTATATTCATGACAAGGCCCTCATATGTCGTATCGGCAAGTACCACATCGTGCATCTTATATGCCCTTATAGCAGTATCTATTCCGAAAGCCAGACTGTCATGATAATGTATGTACGGCTCCATCAGCATGTAAGGGAAGATGGAATCGAGTTGGAAATCTACAGAGAATCTCTCTCTCTTCCTTATCTTTTCCGCCTCCGTTTCCATCGCCGTGCGTCGCGCTCTTGCATCCTTCAGGCGCTCATCCAATATATCTGACGTTTCCCTCCAAATCCTGGAAAACCTCTCAGGGTCATCGAGATAGGCATCGACGGTATGAAGATAGTCCATCTTGGTATAACCATATTTCTCCAGAATAGGCTCATAGATAAGCGAAGTGTCAGCAACACGTCTCAGCTCAGGAGTCTCACTGATCCACTGGTCAGTCAGAAGCATCTCAGCATATATCTTTGCCAGTTTGCTGCGCGGAATGACCTTCTCCTCCACCCTGTTGCAGGAAGAGAGGAGAAGAAGCGCTGCAAATGACAATGCGACGATATGCTTCAAGCTCATTTTCATATTATCTCAATACAGCTCCGAATTCGTTCTGGAATGTAGAAAGAAGCTTTGACATCACTCTCTCTACATCATTATCTGTCAGTGTCTTATCGAGGTCCTGAAGCACGAAGCTGAGAGCATACTGCTTCTTACCCTCTGCAATCTTGTCACCTCTGTACACATCAAAGAGATTGACCTGCTTGAGAAGTTTCTTGCCGACACGCAGAGCGCTCTTGCGCAGATCTGCATATGTTACAGACTCATCAAGAAGAATCGCAAGGTCACGTCTCACCTCAGGGAACTTA
>JAEIGA010006672.1_pt1 | contig 17585 bp, 20 predicted proteins | sample 9270691 | NCBI WGS metagenome assembly JAEIGA01 (sample SAMN17057246, study PRJNA624740) | gut metagenome | biome: biome; isolation source: fecal sample | host: Bos grunniens | place: China: Xizang | collected 2019 | reverse complement strand
GAAACGTCTCTCATTATGTGCCACTCCGGATACCCACCGCTACATTCAATAATGTCACATGAGTAAGCTTCATGACCTTTCTCTCTAAATTGTTTACAAACTCTTTGGCTTTCTTCACAAGCTACCAAAATTTTCATATTATACCCCCTAGTGAATAATATGTTTTATTTTGGCCATCTGCCAAACCCAGCCTTTGGCGTATCCGCGTTCTCTAGCGATACGCTGCAAATCTGCTATGGTACGGCATTCTCCTACTTCCTTTCTTGCGGCTTTTCTTTGTTGTTCTATTTCCTCTCTTTGAATCTCCTCTATTCGCTTTAATTCTACGTCTGTAATGGACTTTAGTTCTCTTTCCTTAACCTTATAGATATGACCGCAAAACGGGCATACAGGAGCAGTTTTGAAACATCTGAAGCATCTTTCACATTGCCGAATGGTTAACGTCCCATCATCGTTATGCTGTCTGCGCTTCTTAACTACTTCGTCCAGCGACCATGCATGTTCATCGGTAGGCATTCCGTGGCGCTGCACGTTATTCACATAATCGATGACTACGGCTTTTTTACCCTCAACGGGGGTCAAGACTCTGCAAGCCTGCTGAATGAATAATGGCAAGGAGCAGGTCGGTCTTAAAAGCAGACCCACGCTGGCATTCGGCAAGGTAATCCCTTCGCTGATGAGGTTACAATTACAGAGTATTTGAACATCCCCATTGCGGAACATCTCCATTCGTTTATCCCTTTCTTTCATGCTCATCCCACCATCAATACTGACTGCCGAGATGCCGTTTGAATTGAAGAGATCCGCAACCTGTTGGGAATGCTTGACCGATGTGCAATATGCGATGGCTTGCCTGTTTTCACCCAAGGTACGATAATATTTAAGGACATCCCCATAGATGGCACTTTCGCACATCAAATCGCTTAACTGACAGTTGTTATACTCTCCTGCAACCAGGTCCACATTTTCGGTATCAATACCAAGATCAGGGGCATAGTAGTCATAGTCCGAGATAGCCCCTCGATGGATTAACTCTTTGGCGGTAATCCCTGTAACCAAGGTATCCGCCAGGGTCAATGGTTTTCCATCAAGCCTGGCAGGTGTGGCCGTAAATAGAACCCTGCGCGCATTGTAATATTCGCAAACCTTACGATAGGATGCCGCTTCCGATAGGTGAGCTTCATCAATGATGATTAATGCCACATCATCCGGTGCATATCGCCCTAATCTGCTGGCTTCGGTGAAGACCGATTCGACTCGTACTTTATCGGTCAAAATGCCCAATCCATCGAGCAATTCTTTGTGCTGATTGATGAGAGAATGTCGATGGGCAAGAACCAATACATTTCCTCTTGCGCCCTTTATCATACGGGCCATAATGTAGGACTTACCGGACCGACATGGAAGCACACAACATACGCCTTTAGCCCCATTTCGAAAGGCATCGGTGGCTTTATCAAAGATCTCTTGCTGATAATCTCTTAACATCATCGTCACCTCTGGTTCCATGGTATGGGGCATATTTCAGCCCCATACCATTCATCTTATTTATTCCCAAGGAAGAGGGGGCATCTCCTCAACAGGTGTAAATGTTGGATGGCTTTGCGCCTTCGCTGGATCCACCCAAAGAGGAAGCTTGTCCTGTCTTTCCTTGCTGATGAAGTATGCAACTTTAGGTTGAGGCTCCCCATCGTACATTTCGTGCTTCACCTTTGCAGCACCCACTTTGCCGACCCAAGAAGTCAAGTTGAAATTGCCTTGCTGGATACCGAAGCTATTGAACAGTTCACCAAGTTTTTGGTTGGTCAGTTTTTGATTCTCAGGCATAAATACGATGTAGTGCCAAATCGTGGCGTTATGTCCCGAAACCTCAAGAACCAACTTAATCATTTGGTTCCCCTTGCTGCTTGTTTGCTCCTCAGCGGATGCAATTCTTACACGATGATCTCCCACAGGGATCGGTTTAAAACTCTGCTCTTCATAGTCGTTGCTATTAAAATTCCAATTAATACTCATTTACTTTTTCCCTCCCAAATATACGCTAATACAATTAATGCAACCATTTCTAATGAAAGTGTCGCTAGAATACCCAATACAAAATTAAACATTCTTTTTTCCTCCACTAAAGATGTCTGCCGGCATAATCGTTTGTCTACAGGCAATCTGATCCTTAACCATTAAGGTATCTCTTGGCTCCGTAACGTAATACCAGCGCTTGTTACCATCCTTGTCTGTTGCGGTTGCAATGTAAGCGATCACGTTACACAAACCGCAAACCTGTTGTTTGATTTTTGACGGAAGCATCGGAGAAAGACGGTTTTTAATTTCACCGTTCGCCGTCGTGATCTCCTCCACATCTTCCCAACAATTGAAGATACAATCTGTACCGCAATGAGCCGCTTTACGGGCAAGAGCCTTTACCTTTGTATAGACCAGCATATAGGCCTGTCTGATATCGTTGAACGCCTTGTTCTCTCTGCATTCCACAATGAACCCATCAATCAGGTCCGTCAAACAATCGGTAATGATCGTGTCGTATTGCTTGCTCTCCGTTGCTGCATCAAATTGCTCCAAATATTCCTTAAACGATGCTACCTCCTTTATTGTTAGATTTTCTCTTTTAAAGTTCTTCAACACGATGGCCGAATTGTCACTTGATAGTAACAAAGTCTTTCCCGGCACTAATGTTGAATTCACTGTCTTCCCAGATCCTGGGGATCCAAAGCAAATTGCTGTTGCCATTGATACTAATTCTCCTTTCTTATTACGGTATCACCGTAGTTATAGGCTAAAAAAATAAATTTTAGTAATTAAAAATCCCCGTTAGACGCTTTGATTTGCTTAGTAGATAAACCAAGCAGGTCACTGTCAATTGGCTCTGTTAATACGATTGTCTGTGCGCAATAATCACACACTTCACATCGTTCCGGACCAACATTGCCATTTTTAACCTCGATGATACGCGGCATATGTTTCTTCACTTCCTCAAGAGCATCATCCAAGTTCCATTGTTTTACCTCACATACCGCAACTCTCGGTATTGCTTCTTTTGTTACAATAATAAGATATGTCGGTAATCTCAATCCCGTATTCTGATAAACAATCTCTTGATACACAGCCATCTGGGTATCATAGCCCCAATATTTGATGGCATTATCAAATAAATTTGGGGACCTCAAATCTTTGAGATATTTCAGGTCCGCAATAAATTCACCCTTTTTATATGAATCCATTTTGATTTTCCAAGGAACGCCGCCAATTTCTCCGGTCATAATCTTTTGGGTTTGTCCGGACAAATATTTCATCATAAGTGGTTGTTTCTTTACTTTTTCCACGGCTTCCATGGATTTGGCCACATCGGCATATGGATCTCCATTTTTCTTGAATAATTCAGAGCGATTCTCTTCCATAAACTTTTCTCTTGAATTCTTGGTGCCTGTTAACATTTCATCAACGTAGGACCCTAAGAAAAGCGCTGAAGATTTCTCCCTTTCATATTCTCCATTGATTTCTGCCATTGCGCAGGCTTCACATTTAAGAAACTGCTTGTACTGTGATACAGAAAGATAACTTTGATTCGCTTTTCTTCCATAATAATTTCTATTAGTTAATCTCAAATTCCATCATCTCCTCCAGATCCATGGTGTGAACACATTGGTCGCAACCGATTACATCATTATGCATGTCCACATAAACGTTTTCGTAAACCTCATTCCCACAACATGGGCAGTAATACTCTTTGACGTTTCTACAAGCCATACATCCGTCGCATTCTTTATACATGTTTTTTACACACCTATATGCCAAGGTTAATCCCTCCAAACATAAATACAAATCCAACGCACGTTTGAATTATAAACTGATTAAATGGAATAGTATTGCATTCTATAGCCCCAACAGAACCAAAAACAAAAATGAATCCGATTACAAAAAAGGTTGTACTAAATATTATCTTCTTTTTCACAATCATCCCTTCTTCTAACCGTGAATTTAATGTTTACGCCTTCGCTGTCTCCGATAATTTTCGCCAAAACATCATAAAGCTTTTGAACATCTAACTGATCAAGCGTTTTATTCATATTAATACACCTCACACTCTTTTTTCGGTATCACCGTAATTTTAAAGTATAAATTTAATGTCATTAAGTGATATTGGGAACCCTCTATCTGCAAAAAAATCTAGAATCTTAATCATTTGCATAGCACGAGGTGCGCCTTTTCCGCTCTCCCAATTATAGATTGTATCTTCAGTAACTCCTATTACTGCAGCCATTTCTTTCGCAGTAGCGTTCACATTTACTCTACAAGCTTTTAATGAAAGTTTCATGCTTTATCCCCTCCCTTCAACCTAATTTTACTTCGGTGTTGCCGTATTGTCAACATTTTTTTAGCAACTATACTAAGTTGTGACATTATTTACATATTTTGTTGTCGAAATTTTGTTAATTTCGACAATACCGAAATACTTGACAAAATTTCGGCTTTGTCTTATCATATTAAGTAAAGGAGTGAATTAAAATGGCTAAAAGTAACAAAGAGACTAATTTGGGTAATCGGCAAATTTTTTCTGAAAACTTCGCGTACTATTTAGAACAATCAGGAGACCGCAAAATTGACGTAGCTAAGAAAATCCATGTTAGTGCCAGTACTATAACGGATTGGGTTCAAGGTAGAACTTATCCGCAAATGGATAAAATCGAGGCCCTCGCAAAACATTGGGGTATTTCCATGTCCGATCTTGTTGAGAAACGCAGCCTTGACAATGCTTCATTTCTAAAAAAGGAAACACAAGCATTAGCGGAAGAATTTGCTAATGATCCAGAATCTTACGAATTATATCAAGAAATTAAGAAACTCTTCCCCCGGCAAAAAGAAATTGTTTTAACATTGATTAAATCGTTAGGAGAGGAGAGTAAGAGATGAATCAAGTAAAAAGGGCGGCAGGATACATAAGAGTATCTACCGTCGAACAATCTTCAAAAGGATTGTCTATTGAAACCCAGATTGCAGAAATAAAAGCCTATGCAGAATACCACAAAATGAAACTAGTGGACATCTACATAGACCGAGGTATTACAGCTCGTAAATCCCTTGAAAAGCGTGTTGATTTTATGAGAATGATGCACGATGTTCAGGAAGGAAAAATAAACCATATTATCGTATTGAGACTCGATAGGTTCTTCCGTAACGTGTTTGACTATCATAAAATGATGAATGAGTATTTGACTCCGAACAATTGTGACTGGTCTGCCGTCAAAGAACAATATACTACTACCACAACAAACGGAAGACTGATGATTAATCTACGACTTGCAATAGCTGAGCAAGAATGTGACACAGACAGTGATCGTATCAAGGACGTTTTTGAAAACAGAGTAAAAAATGGTTATGTTATCTCTGGCGCATTACCATGGGGTTATAAAATCGAAAATAAAAAAGTTATTATTGATCCTGAAACAAGAGAAATTTTCGAAGATATGATTGAATATATTGAGAGGACCAATTCTGTGCGTGGCACCATGACATATATGCTAAACACTCATGGAATAAGCTTCTGTTACGCATCACTTATAAAATTGTTCAAGAACCCATTGCTTTATGGCAGTTACCGCGATAATGACAATTATTGCGAAGGAATCATGTCGAAAGAACGTTTTGAAAACTTACGACGCCTATTAAATAAAAATATAAGGCAACGAAAAAACAATTTTTCATATATCTTTTCAGGCTTAATCACTTGTGATAAATGCGGCCACGCAATGGCTGGCTCAAACACACATGGTTATTCATACTATCGTTGCACTAACAATTCAGCAAATAAACGTTGCGACAACGGTAGCTCTACCAATGAATTATTCATCGAAAAGTATCTTCTTGAAAACATTGAAAACTTGGTAATCAAATATATACACGAAGCTGAATGTTTAGAAAAAAACAGAACGCTTGTTAAGAGCAACAGAAAAGCAATTGAAAAGAAGCTGCAAAAATTGAACGATTTATATGTGAACGACTTTATTGATATGGAGAAATACAAACAAGAGTATGCCCAGCTTCAAAGTCAAATCATAGATGAACCTGAATATGAAAAGAAAGATCTGAAGGCCCTTAAAGAATTTCTAGAAAGCGATTTCAAAGAGGTTTACGGTACGTTGGATGTCGTTAAAAAAAGAGCAATGTGGCGCGGCATCATTAAAGATATACGAATCTGTAACAGAGAAATAAAAGAGGTCTTTATTTTATAACTTGAGTTTGAGTAACTCACATGCTCCAACAGGAGGATATGAATTACTCAAAATCGTTCAAAGCGTTGGTAATACTAGGTTTATTAAATAAAACACCGGGATTTCTCCCGGTGCTTTATTTTTATTCCTTCGTAGCTTGGGTGCCAAAATAAAAAGCTACAATCATTAAGTAAATATCCTCGATATTGAACTCGCCTTTCAACGAAAGGATGACAACAACAATCGTCAATAAGATCGTAATGATGGATTTTACCGTCAACAATTTGCCCAAACGTTCTTTCATATTTTAAATTCCTTTCTTATTTTATTAATATAAGATCCGATAGTTTAACAGCGGCAACAACTACCCCACCATAGGTGATAACAACTCTGTTGCCTTTGATTTCCTGAACCGTGTGATTTCTGTTGTAAACAAAAGATGCCAAACTAATTCCATCATAGGTTTTTGCACCATTTTTAAGTTTTACAACACTGCCCACTTTTATTGTGGATGCTGGTTTTGCTTTAAGCGCTGCATTTACCTTTTCTGCAATGTATGGAAATTTCCCCTGTAAATACGGGCCGGGGACAGGATGTTGCGGCGAACATATTGTGCCTTGTTAGGTTGCCTGAAGCATCCCCTGTGTATTTTAATTCCGAGATGTTATTCCTCTTGCAGATATCAATGCAAAGTTCAATTAGCTTGTTCAGTGCCTTATCGCTGACATGCCAATTGCCACCATATTCATCGTTTGCAACCTCAATCGTAATTGCTTGGTGATCGTTTATTGCGCTGGAGCTGCACCAAGAACGATTGCATTCCTCAACATACATCCCAACTCTTCCATTGGAATCAATGCCGTAGTTGGAACTTGCCTCTCTTGATTGAAATACATTACCGCATGTTTCAACGCTTAAATTTCCAGCCATGTGATGGATTGTTATTTTTTGAATTTTGTTTCTTCTTGGGTTTGAACTGTGTGGTGAAATCTTAATATAATTCACCAATGAACTATTCCCCATTCATACATTCCCCCTTATTTCATTCTACTTAATACAACGGCTAGTTCTGCCCGTGTGATAGGGTCGTTCGGATTAAAATTGCCCTGATCATCGCCGAGCATCCATCCCTTTTCGGACACCTCTTTTACAGCAGATTTTGCCCATTCAGGAATGTCAGCCTGATCTTTATAAACCAACTTACTCACCTCCTTTACCGCATAGTCTTCGGAATTATAATTGCCCACTTTATTGGGGATTCCAAGATAACCACAGGGATCAATCACCGTCTCTCCGTTTTGCAACTGATAGTGCAGGTGGACGCCGCTCACATTTCCGGTAGCTCCCATTGTTCCAATGATGGTGGAGCGGGTTACTTTATCCCCCTTTTTCACCTTGACGCTACCCTTGATCAAATGGCAGAAAATGTGGCGCCTGCCCTGATCGTCTCCGATAGAAACGTATTGTCCCCATCCGTTTGCATCATAAGCCACCGTTCGGACCACGCCATCACAGGTGGCAAAGATACGTTTATCCGAGGACACAAAGTCAATGCCCTTATGCCCGTTTGCCCAATACTTACCTTTTTGTCCATAAATAGCCGTAATAGTAAAATTGCCTGTTACCGGAAGATTCGTCATATGTTTACACCTCTCTATTTTTTTCTGTAGGTAACTCTAAAAATTCTTCTCGTATCCCGTCAATAACCCCGTTGGCTCCTAGTTTGTGATACTGAATCCAACAATTTTCAAAAGATTGCTTTACATAGATGGGAGCATATCCACGCTCCTTCCACTTGTTGTAATCGTCGATTAAGTCCCTGCGTAGGATTGCTTGCAGGGCCAACTTCATAGTCTTGCGATCAGATTTTTCTTTCTTAACCATTGCCACAATCCATGTGACGGTTGCGCCTATAATAGCATCAATGCCAAGAAAACAAAGCCATTGATATACCGACACAAACTACACCTCCTCCGTTTCAATAGGATCTTCTGTTTCTTCATAAGCAAAGGTGCTATCCTCAACATCGATTGCCACTTTATACACCTCTTCTGTACCCACCTTTTTTATCATCAGACCCTGATCTGAATAGGTTTTAAAAAGGTTCACCCCATCCTTACGCGTCGAGTGAAATTCTTTCATAATCATATTTCTGCCTCCTCAATATAATCTGCATATAAACTCCAATTTGTAGCTGACTTGTATGCCTCACCACAACCGACCGGTACAATGATTTTATTTAACCAGTCAACTTTGAAAGCGGTAGAATCAAGGGTTGGCGGTTTTTTGGAAAGGAAAGTGATGGTAGCCTTGACCTTGGTGCTGCCAATACATAGCGCATATTCCCCAATTTTAGTAACAGTTGACGGTAGCGTAAGTTTATTCAGGCTATTGCATCCATTAAAAGCATTGCCGCCGAGTTGATAAACACCCTCAGGAATTACAACTTGTCTTAGTGAAAGACAGTATTTGAAACAACCACCTCTGATGGATTTAAATCCGTCCGGCAGCACAATACTCATAAGCGAAGTAAAGGCAAATGCTTCTTTACCAATGGTAGTTAAATTCTTTCCCCATGAAATTTTCTCCAGATAAAAACAATTTTTAAATGCACGATGTCCAATGGTTGTGACATCTTCTGAAAACTCGACCCTTTTTAATCGTTTATCACTTGCATATGCATCATCATCAATGCTTGTAACCCCCTCAAAATTTTCGGCCATCAATACATAATAAATATAATCCGCAAAGTTGCTCCAATTCGTTGCCGTAAGATAATTGTCAATACCATTTAACGGCACGATGATTTCTTCCAAGTAATCCTCATAGAAAGTATCTGACTGAATTGTAGCCGGTGTTTCACCGTGCATGATAATTGACACCTTGTTATCTGCCGAACCAACCTTAAGAGCAGTTTTACCGATTGATGTTACGCTACTTGGAATTACTACATTGTTTAGTTCTTTGCATCCGTTAAATGCGCTTCCACCTATATACTCAACACCCTCTTGTATATCCAAGACGGTTAAAGGGGTACTCCAAAATGCCATAGTACCAATCTTTTTTACGCCACCGGAAATAATTACTTTCGATAACTTGTGACTTTGACTAAAAACATCTGGCTCAATTTCCGCAATATTGTTTGGAATAGTTACAGACACCAAAGAAGGATGTCTGTAAAAAGCATATTCTCCTATTTTAGTAGCACCACTAAAATCTTCGGCAACCAACTCCGTAATGCACCTGTCAATTATCGAACCCAATACGGCATTTCTATCTTCATACCCAGCATCATAGACCCTCTTTTCATTCTCTGCGATGATGACTAATTTTTCGGAAATATTCATGCTACATCACCGCCGATCAGGCTTTCTTGGATGGCGATGATAGCATCTAAAGCCGCTTCAGCATCCCCGATTGTGCCGATTAAATCGACCAACACATCAGGATCGGGGTCCTCTGCCATTTCACCATTTGCGGCCTTTTCGACCAGTACGGTAAAGGATGTACTTGTCAGCTTTCTATCCTCTGTATCGATGATGGAGACATCACAAATGAGATTTCCCTCCAAACCGAGCATCCAGGAATTAAGCGGTACGGTAGCGGTTCCGTCATCGTTGGTTTCACCGAAGAAACTTTTAGATTCACCATCTACTCTGTTTGCGTTAATAACCGTTGTGGATGTCTTTTTAATATCAATTTTCTGCCCATTATTTACAAGCGTCACCTTCAAAAAACGGGAGTCGCTATCGTATTGCTTTGCGACAATCGCTTGAAATAAGTTGGGTTTAATTACCTCAAGATTCACCTCCTGAATCACTAAAGCCATATCTAATCACCTCTTATTTCCATTTTCCTATAACGGTAAATTCATATCTTATTGTTGTTTCGCCCATCGTGGCTGGACGCAAGAAGCCATAAACTGCGGTTTGGGTGGTTGTATTCATACCCTTTCCTTCGCTGTCGGCATATATCCACCCAGAATAACTATCTAACCGGAGAGAAACGGTTTCCTGCGGTCTGCTAGTAAAGGTAAAGGGATAGTTGATACGGGGACAGGTTTTGTTGCTATAATAAAGCGATCCCCAAGCCAATGTACAGGAGCTTGCCATCGTGTAAATGCCCCAGCACTCTGCAATACCACTATTCCACTTGCGATAAGTCCATATACCGGATGTTCCTGTTTCAACAACGTAATCTTTGACGGTGGATGCCAAACTCGATGAAAAGCTCGAAGCAAAACTGCTCGAAAAGTTACTAGCGAAATTGGAGTTGAAGTAGGTAGCAAAGTTACCAGAATCCACAACCGTTTTCCACGAAGAATAGAACCAATTCTTTTCTTTACGAACATATTGCACCCACATATTCCCATCAAAGTTCACTATTTCACGCACAAGATAGATATTGTCGGCAGTTTGAACATCCGCCGAATCACTTAGACAATTGTATACCGTCATTTTGAAGGCAAACGAGGTCGGACTATTGACTAGCGTTTGAGCTGTCGTGTTTAGCGAACACACATAATTGCCAGGAACAATATAGTCAAGCGTATTCAAATTGGCGGATGAGGGAATAGCTTTCCCTATTCCTCCAAGCAAGGTCATAACAGAATCGTTCTTAATTTTCCATGCTACATCAAGGACGCCTTCGCTTTCCGCCACCTTTCCAAACGCCACGCCTTTGCCACTAGAATGAAAGTCCATAGTAACGGCAACGGTTGGTAATACCACGGTCTTGGATGCACTAGTATAAGAATCCGTTAATGTCGCGACACCTGTAAAAGAACTATCCGTAGAAACGTTGGTAAAGGTGGTCGTTCCGCTGATGGTATAGGAGCTTGAGGTAATGGTATTGGTTACCCCATTTAAAGTCACCTTCACGGTTTTAGCGTTCTTATTATTGATTGCAGAAATGCTTCCCTTTACCGTAGCCACTACGGTCGTTGGCGTGGTAGAATTTCTGACCAAGGTAAATTCAGTTATGCTCGGATTTGCATAGGCATAAACCGTAATTGCACTCGATGTAAGGGATGCGGTTTTGCCTCTGCTATCCGTTACCGTTACTGCAGCAGATTTGCTTCCGCTTGTCAGAGCAGAAGTCGTAAACTTTTGCCCTGTATAGCTCTTTCCATCAACCGTCGCAGAATACGATGTTATGGATGCACCGTAGGAGGAACTTGCTGTGGTAGTCACTGTTACGGTGGATTTACCCTGAACGTATGCGCTGCTAAGAAGGTTATTTCCCGCCAATGCAATGCTGCTTATTGTCGGAGTATACGACGGAACATTTGCCGTAAACGAAACAGTTTTTGTTCCAATGTGTGTTCCGCTTGAATTATAGGTGTAGCAATAAATTGTTCCTTTTCCGCTATTGCTATTGGGGATCTCATCTGCCAATGCCGTAGGGATTGTGAATGTTGCGGTCGTGTTCCCTTGTTTTGTAAATTCGGCACCAATAGAAAGTCCTGCGGTTCTATCCGTGGTAGTTGAAAGCCAACGATAACGCAATTTATGTTTAAAACTACTACTTGCCGGGTTCATCGTAATGGTGATCGAATTGCCCATTGTAGCCGTTGTTGCAGAAAGCGTTGGAGTCGTTGCTCTCGGTATTGTAGGCAAAGTAGCACTTGCAGAAACAGAACCACTAACACCCCAAGGAGTGGACGACCAACTTGCTGAGGATGAAACCGTTGCAGTCCCATCGGCTGAATGTGATACCGTTCCGGAAATCTCATTTAACTTTGTTTCCCCTAAATAATAATCTCCGTTAGCACTGCCGCTTTGGGTTGTTGCCCCTGTTCCGCTCAAGGATTTCGTTGTGGTATTCCCTGTAAAGAAATAGGTTCCGCTACCGCTTACATAGAGTGTGGATTTATAATAGACGGTACTTTTATTATTGGTGATGTCCTGAGTGCTATACCTTGCATAGATTCTCAAATATAAGCTCTTGGCAGATACGCCGGACCCAGATACTTCACCGATATATTTATCTGCTATTTTCTGATAACTTGTCGTTAATGTTGCCACTTACTCACCGCCTTTAAGATAACTTTGTAAAGGTCAGATTTCCTGATGTTCTCGGAATAAAACCGAAGTTTTGGAATCTGATTTTACCGTCCGTTAAGTTCTCAATCTCAAAACTGTTATTGCTGAAATATGCGATACGTGTACTGCCGCTATAAAAAGCAACTTGGTCATTTTCTAGCTTTAATGTCAAAGTACTATCGCCCTTACCGAAGGTCATTGCACCGTTGCCAAAACGGATATAGTCTGTAATCCTGGTTGGATCATTGGCATCGAAATTTTCAACGGCAATGCGCTCGGCACTCAATGTCCCAGTGGTGATAAAATCTGCCACAATTTGACCATCTGCTGTAATAGCGGTTTTATAAGGACCTGCATAGGCATTTCCCGATGCCTTATAGGAATATCCAAGCCCTTCCTTATTCCAACGCCAAACTTTGGTTGCTGCTGCTTTATCTTCTAAATCCATCACCACAATTTCATCGGGTTTGCCATCATTATTGGTATCCAGAAGTTCTACATAACCGCCCGAATTCCCTGTAATGGCTTGGGTGGCGTTCAGAATTGCCTGCTCAAGGGTGGAATAGACACGTTCAATCTTTTGGCCTATGGATTCATGACCGTTTGAGAATTCACTCCTGGTAACACCGCTCCCTTTGCAATCGATGGTGGCAGAACATCCACCGCCAATTTTGGTCGTTTGGCTCATCACCAATACCCTATGGGGGATATTATCTTTATCCATGGTAGTCACAATATCTCCCGCTTGAATGGCAGGGTTTCCGCGCCACTTTACTTGGCAAGGGGTATACGAAAATTCGTTGACCGCATCATAAATGGCATCCGCCATAGAATCGGTCATATAGGGATTTTCAAAGTTGATGGAGGTCCCATTTGCACCACTTCCACGAACAATCGCTTGGTCTTGGGTTCCTGTTGCGATGGAAGTGATATCCAAGGTCTTTTCGGTGGTTCTCTTAAAACCGTTGAGATATTGCATCCTACGATCAATCTCTTGTCCGCTATCTTCATACCAAACCAATTCAAGATCCCCATTTCTATCGAACCTTGCCATCTCTCCAAGGCATCCGGCCACATAACCGATTGCCTCTGCATAGGTAATATCCAAATAAGGGAACTCTGTAATGGCATATTCAGGGAGGATACGCTCTTTTAAAGTAATGCCGCAATTCTCATAGAGTTGTGTCTTTAAGTCGTTATATACGGCCTGCAGAGTGGTTTCCGAAGGTACTGTAGCGTGGTATTTGCCCGTCATTTTACAGAACCCATCGTATGCCGTTAATTTAAGGTTTTTAAAATCATTATTGGTCTCGGGGTCCGCCCCATAAAACTTACCTAAGGGAATCCATTCGTAAGTGACGGGTCTATCATTTAAAAGAAGCCCTACCTCCGCGGTGAATGCAGCTCCATCATACGCAAAGTCAAGGGGCGGATTTATTAGGTTTACGACTACCTTATTAGAACAGGCACAACCCATTGTCAAAGCATCGGAAGAATTGATGATTTCATCCAACGTTATGTCCTGCAAGGTTGTGCCTGTTAGTACGGTGGATGAACCCAAGAACGTAAGTCTGATTGAAAAAACTCTGTTGTCTGAAGCTATTTTTTTCTTATAATCTTCACTTACTACATACATTGGGTTCACCTACCTTTCAATAAAATTTGCAGATAATCCTTCCCAAAGGAATTTCTGCTTTTCCTCATTCCACACATACATCGGGGTTGATCTATCTCCAACATAGAATTCCCCTTCCCGATAATCCCCATCGTGGGCATCGGGGTAACGAATACTAAAAAATACATCGTCCATTGCCTTTAACAAGATGGACATATCCGCCGGTTCCATGGGTGGCCATGTGCAGTTAAGTTTTCGCTTAACTGCAACACGGTCACGGAACATCAGCCCTTCTTGGTTTCTGCCTGCTCCATCTTCTGAATCGAGATCGTAAAGATCCCAAGTGAGAGTGCTTGGATCGGCTATGTCGATTTTATTGATTTGTAAAATTGCCATATGACCGCCTCCTTACACTAACAACGGACTTGCGCCCGTTTGCATTACTTTTCCATTGTGGTACTGGATGACCTTCTCACCAATGACATCACCATCAATTTCGTTGATGATGCGGATGGTTTGCGTTCCGCCCTTATTGCCAGAGTTTGCGGCAACAACGGCCTTATAAACACCAGCCTCAATACCGGAAATAATTTGGTCGTTATTTGCGACGGCGGTTTTATTCCCAATCTGACCAACCAACTCAGGACCAGCTTCGCGGGCAATGAACATTTGACCGGCATCTACAACACCACCCGAAGCAAGTAATGGTATTTGGGGTACATGGATGGACTGTATATTTTTGAAGGGCTCTATGCCAAGGATTTCTAAATTTTTCAAAAACATAAGCGCATCATTGATAGCACCGAATGGAATGCTAACCACCGAATTGATGCCTCGAATAATGCCATTTACAACCCATTTAAACGCTGAAACAATACCATCTTTTATATTCACAAAAATCTCACCTGCCACAGAAAATACTTTTACAATGCCTTTCCAAGCATCTGTAAAGATGTTTTTAAAAAATGTTGCAACCGTGCTAAAGACGGATTTAACCCCTTCCCAAGCCTTTTTTGCGCCTTCCTTAAACCCATCCCATAACCCTGTAAAAAATTTAGAAACCGGTTGAATGATTTTCTCGTTGATCCAAGATGAAACCGTGGTATAGATCGATTTAATGCCTTCCCAAGCGGCCTGTGCAGTGTTTTTAATGCCCTGCCAAAGGTTTGTAAAGAAGGTTGCAACAGGGGTAATTACCTTTTCGTTAAACCAATCTTTAACGATGCCCCAAACGGTCTTTATAATCTCCCAACATCCACTTGCGATAACGCCAATGTTGTAAAAAATATCACTAATCGTTTGCCCGATGCTTCCGAATAATTCCGAAAACCATTGGAAAGCGGGGGTAAAGAACCCAACAATCGCATCCCAGCAGGTGGATGCCGCTAAAGAAATTCCTTCCCACAATCCTGTAAAGAATAGGACAATGGGCTGGATAACAGCGGTATTAAACCACGTTGCAACAGTTCCCCAGACGGATTGGATGCCTTCCCATAATCCCACAAAAAACTGACCGATAGCCGCGCAAGCCTCAGAACACCAAGCGGTAATGGCTTCCCAGTTTTGCACAATGAGGATTACAAGGTCTGTAACAAGTCCTACTGCAAGTCCGATTAATGCACCAATTCCTGCACCGATCGGACCACCCAGCATTCCGATGATTGCACCGATTCCTGCCCCGGTAAGAGACGCTCCTGCGGGAATCAGAATCCCGTTTAGCCAGTCAAGACCGTTCATAATGGCGTCGTAAATTCCGGTTATAAACATCGGAACGCCTGCGATAATGGCGCCTATGCCTGAGAATAATAAAGTCTGACCAAATTGAGCGCCTAATAATGCCGCACCGCCAATTAAAATTCCTCCGCCACCGAGAATTTCTGTGAAGTTAACTCCGTTTAATCCCTCTTTAATGGCAGAAACGATTCCTTTGGTTTCTAAGGTAATGCCCGAAACAACAAGTGTGACACCGGCGGTAATACCAATTTTTTTACCAAGCAACTTAACAGACTCTAGCAATCCTGTTGCTTTTGTTCCTGCGGTTGCCAAACCTGCGATAAAAGATCCCAATTTCCATCCAACAATGCCAACGCCGATTAATCCAACACATTCCAAGATGGTTTTCATCTTCTCTTTAATCTCGTCAACCTTACTTGTATTGAGACCTTTTAGGAAATCATACTCAAGAAGATCCATCCCACCTAAAGAACCACCACCAGCACCACCTGACGCACCGCCATCTGATTCGGGGTTACTGATGATGTTCAGTTCGTCAAAGCCCATGAGTTGCTTTTTGATTTTCTTTATAGAACCCTCAACACCTTCGGCGTCTTCTTCGGCATCACCAAAAACTTGTGAAAATTGATTGCCGTTTAAATCGGGCAATTCAAAACCAAATAGATTTGCAAGTCTGTTTGCGCCTACAGTTAGCAATTCAACAAACGCTTGAACATAGGGAATAACCTGCGTTATTAAAACACTTATGATGTTACCCAATGCACGCTTCATCTGTGTGATCTGTGCCGTCAATATTCTCAAAGAGTTCGCAGGGGTTATGATTGTTTTAGCCATATCGTTCCAATAGCCTAAATCCCGCGATTGTTCCATAATATAGTTGTATCTCAGCAAGGATTTTTCGGCTTGTGACATCGAACGAACAGAAGCATCAATCCCTTTTGAAAGAGCATATTCTTGTAAAGTGGCCACTGTGGTGTCGATACCATATTCACGTAACCCTTTTACTTGCCCTGACATAGCAGAAGATAATTTATCAAAAGCCTCCTCAACATCCTTGTTGTAGATAGAGGATAAATCGTAAGAAAGTTGCGTAAGGTTTCGTGACATTACCGTTGCCGCATCATTGGTAACCCCAAAACCTGTTGCAAGGTTCTGAAAGATCGCTTGATAGTTCATCCAATCTTTCGAATCAATGCCCATTGCATCTTGCACTGTCTCAGCATATGCTTTGGCCGCCTTGGCGTTAGACCCCATGGCAACTTCAAAAAGGTTTAAGGTTTCAATGTAGTCGTTGCTCTCTTGGAACCAGCCTGCCATCGTCTGAGCAGCAGACTGAAAAGCACCATGCAAAGTTCTCCACTTGGAAATGTTTTGCGCCAATTTATCGGAAAAACTTTTGGTGGATTTTGTTGACTTTTTCGTTTTGTTATCGTAATTTTGGGTGGCTGTTGCAGCCTTATTGATTGAATTTGTGGTTTTATTAAAAGAATTGGCAATGGTAATGTTTGAAATGGCACTACCGTTCAGCGTTTCTTTTAATTTTTCCAACTTCTTGATCAGAGAAGTCAAAGCCCTAGTTGCGTTTTTGCTATCGGCTGTAATTTGAATATTTAATTCATCAATTGTAAGAGCCATAAAACCCCTCCTCAAAATTTCTTTTGGCTCAAGGCTCTATGGCTCTGGCTCTTTTATTTTGCTGAACAAAATTCTCCATCCATAGAGCTGCCTTCTCTTGTTCCTTCTCAACCTCCAAGGCTTTCTCTTCCGGAGTTTTTTCTTTCTTAAATAAATCGTATGGCCGCTTTGCATAATCTTTGGCGGGCGGTGGATTTTTCCCCATACCTCTCAGCGCATTATGGAGCGCTGTCGATACCGCATCGTAGATATACATCCCTTGCAGCCATGCATTATTATTGAATTCTTCTTGCTTTAAACAATATGCCTTGCGGTAGTACTGGGCGAGCTTTGGAT